>Ga0079305_1000121_pt1 | contig 180820 bp, 139 predicted proteins | sample LMS_cellobiose_e_FD_79183 | JGI IMG/M metagenome (GOLD analysis project Ga0079305, IMG submission 79183) | Rumen-fistulated moose microbial communities from Alaska, USA - LMS_cellobiose_enrichment | ecosystem: Host-associated > Mammals > Digestive system > Stomach > Rumen fluid ... | reverse complement strand
CTTCTTCCCGCCGCTCTACGGCGAAGGCTACGAATCGATCGAGGCCCTGATCAACGAAAACGCCGTGTCGCTGACCGAAAACAGCCTGTTCTTCGGGATGGGCCACAACTTCTACGTCTTGACGGGCTATTTCCTGCTCATCATCTTTTTCAAGGTCTTCGCCTCGGCGGCCACCAACGGCGCCGGCGGGGTGGGCGGTGTGTTTGCCCCCACGCTGTTCATGGGCGGTTTCGTGGGATATATCCTAGGCAGTGTGCTCAACTACTATGACCTGGCATCGGTCTCTCCGGGCCTGTTTGCCCTGATGGGCATGGCCGGCCTGATGTCGGGCGTGATGCACGCCCCCCTGACGGGCATCTTCCTGGTGGCCGAGCTGACGGGCGGCTACAGCCTGTTCCTGCCGCTGATGATAGTCGCCCTGGTGGCTTTCCTCACCATCCTGATCTTCGAGAAGCACAGCATCTATTCCATGCGACTGGCCCAGAAGGGGCAACTGCTCACCCATCACAAGGACAAGGCGGTGCTCACGCTGATGAAGGTGGAAAATGTTATCGAGACCGATTTCGACCAGGTGTCGCCCGAAATGACCCTGGGCGACCTGGTGAAAATAATTTCCAAAGCCCACCGCAATGCCTTCCCCGTGGTCGATGAGGACGGCACTTTCCTGGGCTTGGTGCTGATGGACGATATCCGTAACATCATGTTCCGTCAGGAACTCTATCGCCGCTTCAAGGTGCGCAAGCTGATGATTTCCCCGCCGGCTGTGCTCAAGATCGACGACACGATGGAGCAGGTGATGCGCATCTTCGACGACACGAACGCCTGGAATCTGCCGGTGACGGACGAAGACAACCATTATGTGGGCTTCGTCTCCAAATCCAGGATATTCAATTCCTACCGTAAGGTGCTGGTCCATTTTTCCGATGAATAGCATGAACAAGGAAGCGCTCAGAATCGTTTACATGGGTACCCCGGAGTTTGCCGTGGCCCCCTTGCGTACCCTGGTCGAAAACCACTACCAGGTGGTGGCCGTCGTGACCATGCCCGACAAGCCCGTAGGCCGGGGTATGAAGATCCAGGCCTCCCCGGTCAAGCAGTATGCCCTGTCGGCGGGCCTGCCCGTTTTGCAGCCCGAACGGCTCAAAGACGAGGCCTTCCTGGAGGAATTGCGCTCTTATCGGGCCGACTTGCAGATAGTGGTGGCTTTCCGCATGTTGCCCCAGGTGGTCTGGGACATGCCGCCGATGGGCACTTTCAACCTGCATGCCTCCCTGCTGCCGCAATACCGCGGTGCCGCTCCCATCCATTGGGCGGTGATCAACGGAGAGAGGGAAACGGGTGTGACCACTTTCCTTTTGCAGCATGAGATTGACACGGGCAACATCCTCCTGCAGGAACGCCTCTCCATCGCCCCCGACGAAACCACCGGCTCGGTCCACGACCGCCTGATGGCCCTGGGCGCCCGGTTGGTGCCCCGCACGGTCGATCTGCTGCTGTCGGGCAGTTGGCAGGCCGTGCCGCAACAGGAGTTGCTTCCTGCGTCAGGTGAATTGCATACGGCCCCCAAACTCTTCAAGGACAATACCCGCATCGACTGGCACCAGCCCTGCGGGCGGATTTACGATTTCGTCCGGGGATTGAACCCTTACCCGGCTGCCTGGACGGAGTTGTCGATGACCATCAAGGGCCGGACCGACATGCTGCCTTTGAAAGTTTTTGCGGTTTCCTGCGAAAAAGCGGCCCACTTCGAGGCCCCCGGCAGTGTCCAAACCGACGGAAAACACTACCTGAAAGTGGCCGTTCCCGACGGTTGGGTCGTTTTGGAGCGCTTGCAGCCGGCCGGAAAGAAACCCATGACAGGGGCGGAGTATTTGCGTGGTTTCCAACAACTTCCGGAGTTTCGTCTGGATTAGTGAATAGAAAAAAGTCACTCTTTTAACAAAAAAATCCGCCGAAAATTTGGCGGTTTGAAATACATGCCGTTACTTTGCGGCGTTAAACCTCTAAAAACCATTTGCCTATAAGACCACTTCTACTCTTTGTTCACAAATAAGAGAGAAAATGGAAGCTATCAACAGGATGACCGACGAACAGCTGGTCAACATGTTTGCAAATGGTAATAACCAAGCCTTCGACATATTATTGGAACGCCACAAGGACAGGGTATATAACTATATCCTTCTGATTGTGCGCAATCGCGACCTGACGGAAGACATCTTCCAGGATACCTTTGTCAAGGCCATCATGACCATCAAACAGGGACGCTACACCGAGACGGGCAAGTTTGCTGCCTGGATCTGCCGTATCGCCCACAACCAGATCATCGACCTGTTCCGCCGCGAGCGTAACGAGAACACGGTGTCGAACGAGGAGTACGAGGATATGGACCTGTTCAACAACTGCAAACTCTGCGAAGAGAACATCGAGGACCAGCTGGTGCGCGACCAGGTCCTGAAGGATGTGAACCGGCTCATGTGCCATCTGCCCGACGTGCAGCGCGAAGTGGTCTATATGCGCTTCTACCAGGATCTCAGTTTCAAGGAGATCGCCGACATCACCGGCGTGAGCATCAACACGGCGCTGGGCCGCATGCGTTATGCGGTGCTCAACATGCGTCGCATGGCCGAGGAAAACCATCTTTCGCTGGCCGTCTGATTTTTTGAGGGCAAAAGCTGTTTTTTTTCTTGGCGAAGTATAATATCCGGCGGGATATTGCGTTATATAGAGGTCGAAGGGATGGTCCCCTCGGCCTCTTTTTATCGTCAATGCCTATGGATCAGACTTCTACTCCCGACAATGAAACTTTTATGGATGTAAAAAATGAGGCCAATTGCGGCCCCAAGGAGTCAACCTTGGAATTTTTGCGTATTTTTGCGCGATTGTACACGCCGGATCCCACCGACGCACTGTCGCTCTCTATGCTCAACTGAGCGGCCGGCCAGAGATGGAGGCTGGTGTGCACCTCCGACCGACAACTGCAAATAATACCGCCATGCGAATGATTGCTCCTTCCTTGCTTTCTGCCAATTTCAAGAACCTGCAGGCAGACATTGACATGATCAACGACAGTCAGGCCGACTGGCTGCACCTGGATGTGATGGACGGCGTGTTCGTGCCGAACATCTCTTTCGGTTTCCCGGTGCTCGAAGCTGTGGCCGGCATCTGCCGCAAGCCGCTCGACGTGCATCTGATGATTGTGGAGCCCCAGAAATTCATTCCCGAGGTCAAGCACCTGGGTGCCTACATGATGAATGTGCACTACGAAGCCTGCACCCATCTGCACCGGGTGATCTCGGAAATCCACAAGGCCGGTATGAAGGCGGGTGTCACGCTCAATCCCCATACGCCGGTGGCCCTGCTCGAAGACATCATCCAGGACCTCGACCTGGTATTGCTCATGTCGGTCAATCCCGGTTTCGGCGGCCAGACTTTCATCGAGAACACCTATCAGAAGATCCGCACTCTCAAGGAGATGATCCTTCGCCGGGGCAGCCAGGCCCTGATCGAGATCGACGGCGGTGTCTGCCTGGACAATTGCCAGGCCCTTTACGAAGCCGGTGCCGATGTGCTGGTGTCGGGCAGTTTCATCTTCAAGGCCGAAGATCCCAAGGCCATCATCGCGAAGATGAAAAAATAATTTTGAGTTCCCTTTGATTTATCTTTAATGTATTGTTATCTTTGCGGCCTGTCGAAGATAATGATACCATGAATTTGCACCAAGCCCCTTTCTTGTGGCTCAGTGGGACGTTAGCCCTTGGCATGCTCTTGCCGGAAAACTGGTCCGACCCTCTCCAATGGGCCGGCGTGGCGGCATTGTCGCTGCTTGTGCCTTTGTCGCTGGTGTCGGCTCCCGGCCGGGTGTGGCACCTGCGTCACCTGCCGACATCGTGCGTGATGACAGCGACACTGGCTTTGGGATCGTGGCTGATGAAGGGGCAACTGCAAGACAGCCCGGCCCTGGACGGGCCATTGCCCGTAACGGCAACTGTCCGCCTGCTGGCACCGCCCCGGCCCACCGCGCGATCTGTCCGTTGCCAGGTGGAAATCCTCTCGTGCAACACATCGGGATGGAGGGCCAAAAAGATGCTCCTGTTCCTGCCCTCCGGCCAGGAGAGCGAGCATCTGTCGGCAGGGGAGGTCCTGGATGTCGAGGTACAGCTTTCGCCCATACGCAACCTGGGCGACGACTTTGACTATGCTGCCTATATGCGGCGGCGGGGCTATCTGGCCCAGGCCTATGCATCGCGCGGCAACTGGCGCCGGAGCGCCTTCCAGGCCGGCTTTTCCATCACGGTGGCCTCGGAGCGGAGCCGGCAGCGCCTGCTGCAACGCTATCGCCGCGCCGGCCTGGAAGCAGAGCCGCTGGCTCTGGTTGCCGCCCTGACGCTGGGCGAAAAATCGCTGCTCGACAGCCAGCTCAAACAGCGCTTTGCCTCGGTCGGAGTGGCCCATGTCCTGGCCGTCAGCGGCATGCACGTGGGAATCGTCTGCGGCCTGCTCGGCTTGTTGCTGCGCCCTTTGGGTCGCCGCCGTAGGAGCGAAATCCTCTGCCAGCTCCTGTTGACGGCCCTGTTGTGGGCCTATGCCTGCCTGACGGGGCTGTCGGCCTCGGTGCTGCGGGCGGTGCTGATGTTCAGTGTCATGGCCCTGGGCCGTTGCCTGCAGCGGCGGGCCACCTCCTGGAATGCCCTGGGGTTTGCCGCTTTCGTCATGTTGGCCGTCCGGCCGTTCTTCCTTTACGATGCCGGTTTCCAGTTGAGCTTCGCTGCCGTGGCCTCCATTTTGTGGTTGCAACCCTATTTCCGGCAGCAGCTCGGCGGCGAGACCGACGGCTTGTCGCAGGAGTCCGTCGCCATGTGGGCCCTGCCGGGCGCTTCCACCTCGATCGCAAACTATTTCAAGGATCTGGTGTCTGTCTCCATGGCAGCCCAGATAGGCACAGCCCCCTTGTCGGTATGGTATTTCCACCAGTTCCCCAACTATTTTTGGCTGAGCAACCTGCTGATGGTCCCCCTGGCCCTGGCGGTGACCTGCTTGGCAGTGGCGACGCTGTCGCTGGGCTGGTTGCCCGGCCTTGGACAGGCAGTGGTCTGGCTGCTCGCTCAGGCAGCCGGTCTGTTTTGCCGCCTGGCCTCCGCCATCGACTCCCTGCCGGCCTCCGTGAGCACAGGCTTGTACCCGAAGGCTTGGGAAATAGTATTGATTTACACACTGTTGGCTTTAGTGGTTTACATTTCCAAGAATAAGTGCTATATTTACAGCCTCAACAGAGAGCTGCGACACCTCAAGAATTTACGCTATGATTTCAAAAATTATCGATGAGAACCTGATCCAGCGTATCGACCAGATGATACAGAAATGGTCCTCCTTCGTGATTGTAGGGCATGAGAACCCCGATGGCGACGCCATCGGTTCCACCCTGGGGCTGGCCCATTTCCTGCACAGCCTGGGCAAGGAACGTGTGCAGGTCATCATGCCCAACGAGTTTCCGGCCAATCTGGCCTGGCTGCCCGGGGCAGACGAGGTATTGATCTATACCCGTGATGAAGAGGCCTGCCGGCAGTGTCTTGCCTCGGCCGATGTCATCTTTTTCCTTGACCTGAACGAACTAAGCCGCACGGGTAAAATGGCGCCCTGTTTCGAAGGCTTGATGGCCTATCGCATCATGATCGACCATCACGAGCATCCCGACAATTTTGCCCACCTCACGGTGTCCCATCCCGAGATTGCCTCCACTTCGGAACTGGTTTTCCGTCTGGCCTGCCGCACCGGCCGGCTCGATATGCTGTCGTACGAATCGTCGGTCTGCATCTACACGGGCATGATGACCGATACGGGCGGATTCTCATACAATTCCAACGCCAAGGACATTTATATCATCATCTACCAATTGCTGCTGAAAGGGATCGACAAGGACCAGATCTACCGCAATGTCTATTACGCCAGTTCGGAAAACCGGCTGCGCATGATCGGCTATGCCCTTTACAAGACCATGGAGATCATCCCCGAGTACCAGACGTCGATAATGACCCTCGATAGGCGGAAGATCAAAGAGTTCAAACTGGAGGCCGGCGATACCGACTCACTGGTCAACCAGCCCTTGACCATTAAGGAGGTCAACCTGTCGGTATTCCTCAAGGAAGAAGATGTCATCAGGATTTCATTCCGCTCGATCGGCAATATTCCCGTCAACCGGCTGGCCCGCGACCTTTTCGGAGGCGGCGGCCACCTGAACGCTGCCGGCGGACGCTACCGGGGCACGCTCCAGGAGGCGGTGCAGATCGTCAAGGATGCCCTGCCGGCATTTTTCGCCTCGCTGGCCTGATAAAAGAGGAAAAAGTCGTACCTTCGCGCCCGGATACGGACAATGACCCAATAGACAATGAAGACACTACGTACCACGATGCTGCTCCTGGCAGCGGTGCTGACGGGCCTGACTGCCTGCAGCAAATACAAGACTTATGCCCAGCAGCTGGAAGAAATGGAAGACAACATCGAGGCCTTTATGCTGGCCCACGATTATGTCGAGGTTTCGACCAAGCCCACTGCGGTGCCCTGGACCGACAGCGAAGGTCGTCGCCTGTTCTACAAGACCTCGTCGGGTCTCTATCTGCACGTGGCCGACACGGGCTATTCGGCCGGCCATGTCAAGAAGGGGCAGGTGGTGTATGTCCGCTACACGGAGATGAGCATCAAGGGCGACAGTATCACCTATTCCAATATGAAAGGGGCTTCCGCTCCCATTGAAATCAGTTACGGCACGGTCAATACAGGCTTGAGCAGCAACTATTATTGGGGCGACTGCCAGGCCTGGCACGAACCCCTTCAGTATGTGGGCGACTACGGCCATGTGATGGTCATCGCCCCCACCGACCTGGGCATGCCGGTCTATAACCAGAGCCAGGCGGAGCTGCTGGCCCATTATTACGAACTCAGATACACTTTCCAGAGATAATATGAATCAGTTGATCAAGTCTATTTCCGGCATCAGGGGCGTCATCGGCGGTCCGCAGGACAACAGCCTGAACCCCTTCAACATTGTCCGGTTTACGGCGGCTTATGCCCGTTGGATCCGCTCGCACTCCACCCGTCATTCCAACACCATTGTCGTAGGACGTGATGCCCGTATCTCGGGCGAGATGGTGTCGCGCCTGGTATCGGGCACCTTGATGGGCATGGGTTTCGATGTGCTGGATATCGGCCTGGCCACCACGCCGACCACCGAAATGGCTGTCACCATGTCGGGCAGCGACGGCGGCATCATCATCACGGCCAGCCACAATCCCAAGCAGTGGAACGCCCTCAAGCTGCTCAATCAGGACGGCGAATTTTTCGACAAGGCGGCCGGCAACTATGTCATCGAGACTTCCGAAAAGGAGGATTTCCAGTTTGCCGGCGTCGATGAAATCGGTCATCTGCGTCAGGATTGCTATACGAAAAAACATATCGATGCCGTGCTGGGTCTCCGTCTGGTCGATGTCGAGGCCATCCGCCGGGCCGGTTTCCGGGTAGCTGTCGATTGCGTCAACTCGGTGGGTGGCATTGTCATTCCCGAATTGTTGAAAGTCTTGGGTATCAAGGAGGAAAATATCGTCAAGCTGAACTGCACGCCCGACGGCATTTTCCCGCACAATCCCGAACCGCTGCCCCAGCATCTGACCGAGATTGCCGGTCTGCTGCGCCAGGGCAAGGCCGATGTGGGCTTTGTGGTCGATCCCGATGTGGATCGTCTGGCCATCATCTGCGAAAACGGCGACATGTTCGGTGAGGAATACACCCTGGTCTCGGTGGCCGACTATGTACTGAGCCATACGCCGGGCAACACGGTGTCCAACCTGAGCTCCACACGTGCCTTGAAAGATGTGACGGAAGGCCATGGCGGCCACTATCAGGCAGCTGCCGTGGGCGAACTCAACGTAGTGGCCCAGATGAAGGCCAACCACTCCGTCATCGGCGGCGAAGGCAACGGCGGTGTGATCTATCCCGCCCTGCACTATGGCCGCGATGCGCTGGTGGGGATTGCCCTGTTCCTTTCGCACCTGGCCCACAAGGGCTGCCGCGTCAGTGAACTGCGCGCCCAGTATCCTGCCTATTTCATGGACAAGCAACGTCTCGACCTGACGCCCGAAATCAAGTTGCCGGTCATTTTCGAGGCTTTGAAAAAGAAATTTGCCGGAGAAAAGATCACCGACATCGACGGTGTGAAGATCGACTTTGCCGACAAGTGGGTCCATGTGCGCGGCTCCAACACCGAGCCCATCGCCCGCATCTATACCGAGGCGCATACCCAGGCCGAGGCCCATCAGCTGGCCGAAGACATCCGTGCCTTCATCGCCAGCCTGTAGAACCTCTTGGACAAAAAATAAAGGTCGGCTCCGCGAGGAACCGACCTTTTTTAGTTTCTGTCCGGGAGAGACTTATTTCGACATGAGCTTCAGGACAATCCAGCCGCCGAAGAGCTGGACGGCCATGCCGGGCAGACCGACGCGGAAATCCTGCAGTCCGGCAGCAGCGTTGCCGGCCCAAAGCGATTCAAAGACACCGCCCACTACCTGGTAGAACAGGATGACAGCCAGCAGGTAGAGCAACGACAGTTTGCCGGTTTTGTTGGCAACCCAGGCGGCGGCGATGGCCAGCAGGCCGGATTTGACCAGAATGACGGGCAGGGCGGCAAAGGCGGGCATGCCAAACAGCAGGCTGTTGCACAGCGGCGAGAGCAGGGCGGTCAGCAAACCGACCTTGGGACCGAACTTGTAGGCGGCAATCAGCGTGAAGAAGTAGATGGGCAGCCAGATGTGTCCGCCGTTGGGGATCAGGTGGCAGAGCTGGGGCAGCAGGATGTTGCCGGCCACGAACAGGACGGTGAATAAATAAGTGCGATAGTTCGCAAACGTCCAGTTGACTTGTCTGAAAGTGGTAGTAGCTTGCATATTGTCTTGTATTAAATTGTTCGGATTGGATCCGACTAAGCGGCAAAGATAGTGCATGATGCCGCCATAAGCAAACAAAAGATGTTATTTTTGTCGATGAGGCTGTGAAAAAAAGAGGCCGACCCTTTGTGGATCGACCTCTGTAGGATGATGGGGAAACAGGAAGATTATTCCTGGTTCGGAACTACGGATACATACGAACGGTCGTCTTTCTTACGTCTGAACGTAACGACACCGTCGACCAAGGCGTACAAAGTATGATCTTTGCCCAAGCCCACGTTCTCACCGGGATGATGCACGGTACCGCGCTGGCGGACCAGGATGTTGCCGGCTTTTGCTACTTGGCCACCGAAGACCTTAACACCTAAACGCTTGCTTTCAGATTCGCGGCCGTTCTTCGAACTACCGACTCCTTTTTTGTGTGCCATGTTCTTCTATTTTATTAAGCCAATACAATCTCGTTGATTTTCACTTCGGTCAGATACTGACGGTGACCGTTCAGTTTTCTGTAACCTTTTCTTCTCTTCTTGTGGAAGACCAGAACTTTGTCATCCTTCAGGTGAGAGAGCACCTCGGCGGTAACCTTGGCACCTTCGACGGTAGGCGTACCTACGGTAACGTTGCCTTCGTTGTCAACCAACAGGACCTTGTCAAATTCCACGACAGAACCCTGTTCTGCCTCTAAGCGATGTACATACAGCTTGCGGCCTGCTTCGACCTTGAACTGCTGTCCCGCAATTTCTACAATTGCATACATTGTGCGTAAACTGTTTAAAGTTAACTCGGTAAGGTGGGATGCCCTCCGGCAGCGCCACTTGTGGACCTTTTCCGAAACGAGCCGCAAAGGTAACGATAATTTCCTCTCCGGCAAATTTTTCGCCAGAATATTTTTTACAGGCTGTGCTCGGCCAGGTATTTTTCGGCTTCGAGGGCGGCCTTGCAACCCGATGCGGCCGCGGTGACAGCCTGGCGGTAGAGCGGGTCGGCCACATCGCCCGCGGCAAAGACCCCGGCGACATTGGTCCGGGGCGTGGCGCCCTGGGTGATGATGTAACCGTTCTCGTCGGTGTCGACAAACGGTTTGAAGACTTCCGAATGGGGCTGGTGGCCGATGGCCAGGAAGAAGCCGTCGATGGCGATGTCCACCTGCTGCTCGTCGGCCTGTCCGCGACGTTTGACCAGATGGGCCCCTTCCACGCCGTTGTCGCCGAAGAGCCCCAGGGTCTCATGCTCGAACAGTATGGTGATGTTGGGGGTGTTCATCACCCGCTCTTGCATGATTTTGGAGGCACGCAGGTAGTTTTTGCGGACGATCATATAGACCTGCGAGGCCAGGCCGGCCAGGTAGGAGGCCTCTTCGCAGGCCGTGTCGCCGCCGCCCACGACAGCCACTTTTTTGCGGCGGTAGAAGAATCCGTCGCAGGTGGCACAGGCCGATACGCCCATGCCGGCATATTTCTGCTCGTCGGGGAGTCCCAGGTATTTGGCGGTGGCTCCGGTGGCGATAATCACCGTGTCGGCGCTGAGGTCGGTCTGGCCGTCGATGGTCAGGCGCAGGGGGTGCTGCGAGAAATCGACAGCTGTGACAATGCCGCTGCGCATTTCGCACTGGAAGCGTTCGGCCTGTGCCCTGAGGTCGGTCATCAGCTGGTTGCCGTCAACCCCCTGGGGATAGCCCGGGAAATTCTCGATTTCGGTGGTGGTGGTCAGCTGGCCTCCCAGTTGGAGACCTTCGTACAACACGGGCCGGAGGTTGGCCCTCCCGGCATAGATGCCGGCCGTGTAGCCGGCGGGTCCTGATCCGATGATCAGGCAGCGGATGTGTTCCATTGCTATCTCAAATCTATCACCGTGGCCGTCGGATACTCTTTCTGCGGAAAGACGAAGAGCTGGTCCGGATAGTCCTGGTGGGGTTGGTATTGGGTAATGTCGATGACCGATCCTGATCGGTCCTTGTTGGCAATCACGATGTGCCGCGGCTGGCAGGTGGCCTTGTCGAAATCGACTGTCAGGGACTGGATGTCGCTTTGCGTGTCTTCCGGCTCGAGGACGACTTCCCTGACGGCCTTGCCCTTGAGTGTCTTCTCTCCGGCATAGCGGCAGCGGAAACCGTGTTGCCAGAGCTGGAATACATTGACAGGGTTGATCATGAGCAGCTCCTCTTCACCGGGGTTGCTCAGATTGACCTCCTCGGCGGCGATGATATACAGCCACTGGTTGCGTCCGTCAAACCAGGTGATCATCTCGTCGGGCACATTGAGCTTGAATTTGTTGCCCTTCAACAGGATGCTGCCGTCGATCTGGTCTCCTGCCTGTCCGCCGGGTTCCCGGGTCTGGATGTGGAAGGCGGCATTCACCCCGCCGGCCTGGGCATAAGCCTGGGAGGCCTGCTGAAGGAGATCCTTGGCCTGGTCCCGGGCCTGCGCCCGGACTGGAGCCTGCGCGGCGGCCCAGAGAGTACAAAAACAGATGGCTGTTATGTAAGATATTGTCTTCCAGTTCTTCATGAAGTCTGATGTAATGGTTCAACCAGCAAGCAAAGTAATAAAAAATAATGCAGACCACCTAATTTGGACGTCATAAATCGCCGGCCGGGAGCGTGCCATTCAAACAAATTTTTTGCCGAATACTTGTTTTTGACGAAAAAAATGTATCTTTGCGTCCCTGAGAACAATATCACACATCAGATACAATGGAAGAAAAAAAAGCCGCAAAGGTCAATCTTGAGAAGAACCGCACCACCTATTTCCTGATGGGTCTGGTGGTGGCCCTGGGCTTTGTCTTCATCGCCTTTGAACTTTCCAGCACGGAAATCAATGTCGCTGAAGCAGATGAAAGCACGGGCGTGGTCGAAGAAGAAGTGATGGTAGAAATCACCAGGCAGTACATTCCGCCACCACCACCTCCACCACAGACTGTACAGTCGGACCTGATCCAAATCGTGGAAGACAACACGCTGGACGAGGAAGTTGAATTCGAGTCCATGGAAGACGACCCTGAAGAGGCCATCATCCAGAACTATGACGGTGAATTCTCCGAAGACTACGATCCCGAAGGCGAAATCTTCGTCGTGGTTGAGGAAATGCCCTCCTTCCCCGGTGGTGAAGCCGCTTTGCAGGCCTTTATCAAGAAAAACCTGAAGTACCCGCAGATCGCTCTTGAAAACGGTATCTCCGGACGTGTCATCTGCACCTTCGTCATCGACGGCAAGGGCAAGGTGACCGGTGCCGAGGTCATCCGTTCGGTGGATCCCAACCTGGACCGCGAAGCACTGCGCGTCATCAGCTTGTTCCCCGACTGGAAGGCCGGTAAGCAGCAAGGCAAGCCGGTTCGTGTCCGTTACACGCTGCCGATTGTCTTCCGTCTGCAGAACTGATATCGTTTCATTGGTAATCGGATCATACAGCACACAGGGTACACAGCAAACAGTGTATTTTGTGTGCTGTCATATTTAGGCATCTTCTTTTTATGAGAAACATACAGGAACTGATTCAACTTATCCAGGACGAGATATCCGCCCTCAAGATGGAGTCGCAGCCTGCGGGCATGTACGACCCCATTTCCTACATGATGAGCATCGGCGGCAAGCGTATCCGTCCCCTGCTCTGTGTGCTGGCCTACCGCATGTATGCCGGTGAAGAGGATTTGAGCCCGGTGATGGCTCCGGCCCTGGGTATCGAGATGTTTCACAACTTCACCCTGATGCACGACGATGTGATGGACCGTTCGTTCATGCGTCGCGGCAAGCCTTGTGTCCATGTGAAATGGGACGAGAACACCGCGATCCTGTCGGGCGACGCGCTCCAGATCATGGCCTATCAGTATGTGCAGCAGGCTCCCGAGAAAAACCTGAAGGACTGTATCGACCTGTTCAGCCGCACGGCGATGGAGCTTTGTGAAGGACAGGCACTCGATATGCTCTTTGAGACCCAGGAACGGGTCGATAAGGACGATTATCTGGAAATGATCCGTAAAAAGACCGCCGTGTTGCTGGCTTGCAGCTTGAAAATGGGTGCCATCATCGCCGGCGCTCCCCAACGCGACCAGGAATTGCTGTATCAGTACGGCATCAACATCGGCATCGCCTTCCAGATCAAGGACGACCTGCTCGACGTGTGGGGCAATCCGGCCGTGTTCGGCAAGGCCATCGGCGGCGACATCATGTGCAACAAGAAGACCTTCCTGCTGATCCATGCCATGGAGCAGGCCGACGATCATGACCGCCACTTCCTGCAGGAATACATGAAAACCAATGACATCGATCGCGGTGAGAAGGTCGAGACCGTTACAAAGATGTACAATCGGCTGGGCGTGAGAGAAGTTTGCGAAGCCCAGATGAACTATCACCAGGAAAAGGCCCTGCAGGCTTTGCGGGAACTCTCCGTGCCGGAGGAAAGTTGGAACGACTTCCGCATCCTGGCCGAGAAAATGATGAACAGACAGTGGTAGCCTATGCCTTACAGACGACTTCCCAATACCAACCAGGCTCGTATCAATTCCCTGCGAATGGCTGTCGAGCAGGCCGAAGCGGTAGGCTTCAGCAATCTGCCTTTCAGCTATAAGTTGCAGAACGATGCGGTGCAGTTGCTCTCCCAGATGGAGCGTGCCGTGCACGAGTATCAGATCGCTTTCGATCAGCAGATGCTGGCCGGCAAGGAGTATCTGAACCATCTGAAGATGGCTCGTCTGTACATTTCCCATTTCATCCAGGTATTCAATCTTTGCGTCATCCGCGGTGAAATCAAGGCCGAGATGAAGGATCTCTACCAGTTGCCGATGGACAGTTCGGCCGTGCCCGACCTGAGCACCGAGGCGGCGCTGGTCAAATGGGGCAGGAACATCATCGACGGCGAACAGGCCCGTATCAAGCGGGGCGGGGCGCCGGTCTACAATCCTTCGATAGGCAAGGTGAAGGTGTTCTACGACATCTTCATGGAGGCTCAGAATTCCAAGGTGATCAATCAGAATAACACCCGTCGGGCCATGAACCGGCTCGAACAGTTGCACGAAAGCGTCGATGCCCTCATCGTGGACATTTGGGACCAGGTGGAGAATTTCTACAAAGACCTGCCTCCCCGCGAGCGTCGCCTCCAGTGCCAGAAGTTCGGTGTACTCTATTATTTCCGCAAGGGAGAAAAGGAGGAAGAATGATTGATACCCACACCCATGTCTATCTTCCCGAATTTGCTGAGGATGTCGACGAGGTGATTGCCCGGGCCAGGAAGGCCGGGGTGAACACTTGTTGGCTGCCGGGTATCGACGATGGCAGCTTAGACTCCATGTTGGCGCTCAAGGCCCGGTATGGAGATTATTTTGAGTTGTTCGCCGGTCTGCATCCCACGGAGGTGGGGGCCGACTACCGCAGCCGGCTCGACAGTATCGGCTGCGCGCTGTCCGATCATATATATAAAGGTATAGGGGAAATCGGGCTCGACCTGTATTGGGATGCCACCTACCGGCGCGAGCAGGAGGACGCCCTCCGCGTGCAGCTCGACTGGGCCGTGGCACAGGACCGGCCGGTGTTGCTGCACGTACGCAGTGCCTACGACGAGATCATGCCCATCGTCAGGTCTTATTACGACCGGGGGCTGAGAGGGATTTTCCATTGTTTTGCCGGCACACTGGAGCGGGCCCGTGAGTTGACCGGGGCAGGTTTCCTGTTGGGCATCAACGGCAGTATCACCTACAAGAACACGCCCCAGCGTGAATTTATTCGCCAGATTCCTTTGCAATATATTGTGACAGAGACAGATGCGCCCTACCTGAGCCCGGTGCCCCTGCGCGGGCGACGCAACGAACCGGCCAACATTCCGCTGGTAGTCGCCTGTCTGGCCTCCCTCTATGGGATGACGGCAGAGGAGGTGGCCCGACAGACGGAAATGAACGCCCGTGGCCTATAAAAATAAAAAATCATGGCTCGAAAGGCTTGTATATGATATTTTTTTTGTAATTTGCGCCGTTTTTGAGAGTGCTCGGAAACTAGTTCTTTGGAGAGATGCTCGAGTGGCTGAAGAGGCACGCCTGGAAAGCGTGTGACCGCCTAAAGCGGTTCGCGAGTTCGAATCTCGCTCTCTCCGCGATTTTTATTATTTATCATCATTAAATCAATTGACAATGAAAAAGTTTATTGCTCTTTTCACCCTGTTGAGCTTCCTGAGCTTCGGTATCTTTGCTCAAGAAGCTGTTGTCCCCGCTCAGGGACAGGAAGAAACAGTTGTTGCCGATTCTGCAGCTGTTGCCGAAGAAGTTGTAGCCGAAGAAGCTGTGGCTGAGGAAGGCCCCGTCGGTGGCATCTACAAATCCCTTAAAATCAAATTTATCGAAGGTTCTGCCGGCTTTATGAGCTGCGTTGCCCTGGCATTGGTCCTGGGTCTGGCATTCTGCATCGAACGTATTCTTTATCTGAATATGTCTTCCATCGATGTCAAGGCTTTGCTTGCCAAGGTTGAGAAAGCTCTCCTGGAAGAAAAGGATGTAGAGAAGGCAATGAACATCTGTAAGAATACCCGCGGTCCGGTAGCCTCGATCTTCTATCAGGGTATCAGCCGTCTGGACCAGGGCGTCGAAGTGGCCGAAAAGTCGATCATCTCCTACGGTGGTGTCCAGACCGGTCTGATGGAACGCAACTTCCCGTGGATTTCGCTGTTTATCGCCATCTCCCCGTCTTTGGGTTTCTTGGGAACGGTTATCGGTATGATCCAGGCCTTCGATAAGATCCAGCAGGTAGGTGATATCAGCCCGACGGTTGTTGCCGGCGGTATGAAGGTGGCCCTGATCACGACCGTGTTCGGTTTGATCTCCGCCATGATTCTGCAGATCTTCTTCAACTACATCATGTCGAAGGTTGACGCTATCGTCGGTGACATGGAAGATTCTTCGATCTCCCTGCTCGACATCTTCGCCAAGATGGAAGTCTCCAAGTAAACATCATTTTTTACCAACTTGAAATCTCAAAACTATGTCTAAATTTTCAAGCCTCCTTCCCAAGGTCGTGCTGTGGATTCTCATGGTAGTTTCCGTGGCCGCTTTCGCGATGGTCTTTGCCGGAGGTAGCGTGGATCCGACAGCCGAATACCTCGAACCGGTCTATACCGATGTCCTGTTGTATTGGATTGCCGCCATCGTTGCCATCGCATTGGTTATCACGCTGGGGTTTGCCTTGGTTCAGCTGGTAAAGAATTTTGTCAAGAGCCCGCTGGCCACCCTCGAATCGCTCGTGGGTCCGCTGTTGCTGGTCGCTCTCCTGTTGTTCGGCTATTTCGGCCTGACCAACTTCAACTTCCTTACCAACGATGATATTCCTGCGTTTGACGGTGTCGTTTCGCAGAGCATCAACCAGCTGTCTAACATGTGCATGCTTGGCATCGGCGCCCTGGCTCTGGTTGCCATCCTGCTCATCATTTTCTCCGGTTTGTTCAAAGCCAAAGTAAAAGACGCTTAATCAATCATCTGAACTATGGGAAAGAAAAAATTACCACAACCGAATACCAGTTCTACAGCGGACATTGCGTTTCTGTTGTTGATTTTCTTCCTGCTGACCACCACGATGGACACCGACACGGGTATCACGCGTCGTCTGCCGCCGCCCGTGGATGAGGATGTGGAACAGAAGGTCGAGGAACGCAACACTTTGGTTGTTTTGGTAAGCTACGATAACCGTATCATGTGCGAAGGCCGCGAGATCGAACTCTGGGAGCTGAAGGACATTGCCAAGGAATTCATCGAGAATCCCAACAACAGTGCCAAGCTGCCCAAGAAGGTGCCCGTGACCATCGACTTCTTCGGTGAAGTGGAGGTTACCAAGCCCCATGTGATATCCCTGCAGAACGACCGTGCGACCAAGTACTGGCGATATATGGATGTGCAGAACGAACTGATTGCCGCCTACAACGAGTTGCGTGACGAGTTGTCGCTGCGCACCTTCGGCAAGACCTATGCCGAGTTGGACGAGCCGCATCAGAAAGCCGTTGCCGCCTATTATCCCCAGAAGATCTCTGAAGCAGAACCCAAGACTTATTAAACTGGAAAGCTATGTCTAAATTCAAGAAATCCAAGAATGACGGTGTTCCTGAGTTGAACATGTCTTCCCTGTCTGATATTGTCTTCATGTTCCTGTTCTTCTTCATGTCGGTAACGACCATGAAGGAAGTGGATCTGAAGGTGGTCGTGGACGTGCCGCACGCCACGGAGCTCACCAAGTTGGAAAAGAAGTCTCTGGTCACCTATATCTACATTGGCCAGCCCAACCAGCACAACCGTGCCAGAATGGGTTCGGAGACCCGTATCCAGCTCAACGACCGCTTCGCTGAAGTGGACGAGATCCAGGACTACATCGCTCAGGAAAAGGGTAGCATGAAGGAAGAAGACCAGCCCTTTATGACTGTCTCGCTGAAGATCGACAAGGACACCCAGATGGGTATCGTCAACGACGTGAAGCAAGCCCTGCGTAAGGCCTATGCCTTGAAGATCAACTATTCTTCGAAAAGACGCGAAAATTCGGAAATGCCCCGATAAAAGTCGCCCGATATGATAGGAGCGGCGGCAGTTGAAACCAACTGCCGCCGCTTTATTTTGTCTTGGCCGGATGCTTGAAAAATCGTAAATTCGCGGTCGTTAGCCGGCAGTCCGGCGACAGGGTTTTTTCTATGGTCTCAGTCGAAAACATCACGGTCGAATTCGGGGGATTCCGTCTGTTGGACGGGGTGTCCTTTGTGATCAATCCTCGTGACCGCATCGCCCTGACCGGTCGCAACGGCGCCGGCAAATCTACGCTGCTCAAGATCATAGCCGGCCGGCAGAAACCAACTTCCGGCACGGTGGGCACGCCCCGGGGCTTCACCATCGGCTATCTGCCACAGATTTTGGAGACCACCGACCGCTACACGGTCTATGAGGAAGCAGAGCAGGCTTTTGCCCATTTGTTCGAACTGCAGGCGCAGATCAAGCAGACCGAGCAGGCCTTGGCATCGCGCAGCGACTACGACTCCCCGGCCTATCAGGACCTGATCGAGCGGCTCAACCACATGAACGACCTGCTGCTCATGTCGGGCATCAACGACTACCAGGCCGAGATCGAGAAGACGTTGCTGGGCCTGGGCTTCGAGCGCAGCGATTTTGGCCGGCCCACCTCGGAGTTCAGCGGGGGTTGGCGCATGCGTATCGAGCTGGCCAAGGTATTGCTACGTCGGCCCGACATCCTGCTGCTCGACGAGCCGACCAACCACCTCGACATCGAATCGATCCAGTGGTTCGAGAACTTCCTCGTCCAGAACGCGAGGGCGGTGTTGCTGGTCTCGCACGACAAGGCTTTCCTGGACAATGTCTGCCCGCGCACGGTCGAGCTGTCACTGGGCAAGCTCTACGATTACAAGGTGCCTTATTCGCAGTTTGTGACCCTGCGCCGCGAGCGCCGCGAGCAGCAGCTGCGCACCTACGAGAACCAGCAGAAGATGATCCAGGACACGGAGGCTTTCATCGAGCGTTTCCGCTACAAGGCCACCAAGGCCGTGCAGGTGCAGTCGCGCATCAAGCAGCTCGAAAAACTCGAGCGCATCGAGGTGGACGAGGAGGATACCGCCGTGATGAACCTGCGTTTTCCCAAGGCGCCGCATTCGGGCTCCTATCCGGTCATCATCGAGGACCTGGAGAAGGCTTATGGTGAGCATACAGTGCTTCGCGGGGTGAATATGACCATCCGCCGGGGCGAAAAGGTGGCCTTCGTGGGCCGCAACGGCGAGGGTAAATCGACGCTGGTCAAGTGTATATTGGGTGAGATCCCTTTCCAGGGCAAGCTGCAGCTGGGCCATCAGGTCAAGATCGCCTACTATGCCCAGAACCAGCCCCTGCTGCTCGATGAGAACCTGACAGTGTTCGATACCATCGACCGGGTGGCTGTGGGCGATATCCGCACCAAGATCCGCGACATCCTGGGCGCTTTCATGTTTGGAGGCGAGGCTTCCGACAAGAAGGTGAAGGTGTTGTCGGGCGGTGAGCGCAGCCGTCTGGCCATGATCCGGCTGTTGTTGGAACCGGCCAACCTGCTCATCCTGGACGAGCCGACCAACCACCTGGACATCCGTTCCAAGGAGGTGCTCAAGCAGGCCATCCAGGAATTTGACGGCACGGTCATCGTTGTGTCGCACGACCGTGATTTTCTCGATGGATTGGTCGAAAAGGTCTATGAGTTTGGCCATCAGCGGGTGCGTGAGCATCTGGGCGGCATCAGGGAATTCCTGGAGAAAAAAAGGCTGGACAGCCTCCGCGAAATAGAGCGCAGCGCCAAGCCTGCAGCCGCCGTGAAGACGCCCACGGACAAGGATCCGTCTGCCGGCAAAGATAAATCCCAGCCGACGGTGGTTGCCAAAGAGAAGGAGACACTGCCGTCTACGCCCCTGACTTATCAGGAGCGGAAGGAGATCCAAAAGCAGCTGCGCAAACTCCAGCAGCAAGTCGCCAAGTGCGAGGAGGAAGTGGCGGCCTGCGAGGCGGCCCTGGCCGAGACGGAGGCGCAGCTGGGTACCCCCGAGGGTGCGGCTGACTCCTCGATGCACGAGCAGTATGCCGCCCGGCGCAAGGCTCTGGACACGGCCATGAGCTATTGGGAACAGGCGGCCTGCGAGTTGGAGGAGTTTTCCCAGACGCATCGGCTGACTTAGATTGTTATCAGTAACTATCATAAAATCAGTAAAATGAAAAAGTATTTATTGCTTAGTTTAGTTCTTCTCATCACAATGAGTGCATGTAACAAGAAAATGGCTCCTGTCACGGAGAATGGTTTGAACCGGGAATGGATGGACGAAACGGCCGATCCCCGGCAGGACTTCTATCAGTACGCCACCGGCGGTTGGCAGAAACTTTTCCCGCTGCCTGCCGAATACGGCCGCTATGCCGCTTTCGACCAACTCGGCGAAGCAGTGCAGAAACAACTCAGGGCACTGGTCGATACCCTGGCCGTAGCCACCTACGAGGCCGGCAGTGTCGAACAGAAAATCTCCGACCTCTACAAACAGGTCATGGACAGCGCCCGCCTCAATGCCGAAGGGGTAACTCCGATTGTCAAGGATCTGGCCGCCATCAATGCTCTGCGCGACAAAAAGGAGGCCATGATGTGCATGGTCGAGATGAACAAGCATGCCAACGATCCCCTGTTCTCACTCTATGTCGGTGCCGACGACATGAATTCCGAGATGAACATCCTGCAGACCTATCAGGGTGGCCTGGGCATGGGCGACCGCGACTATTATCTCAAGGACGATGCCCGCAACCGCGAAATCCGCGCCAAGTATGCCGAGCACATCGTCAAGATGTTCTGCCTGGCAGGCTATCCGAAGGCTGCCGCCCAGAAGGCTTCGGCCGATGTCATGGCACTAGAGACCCGGCTGGCCAAGGCTTCCTTCTCACGCGTCGAGTTGCGTGACCCCTACAAGAACTACCACAAGATGAGTATGCAGCAACTCGCTGAGATGGCTCCCGAATTTGACTGGATGGGCTATTTCGAGGCTTTGGGCGTGCAAACCGACTCGATCAACGTGTCGCAAGACGGTTTCATCCGCGAGGCCGCCAAGGCTTTTGCCGAGACACCGATGCCTGCCATGCGCAACTATCTGGCCTGGAACCTGATCAACGGCGGTGCCGATTGTCTGGGCGACGAGATGGCCGAGCAAAATTTCGACTTCTTCGGTCGTACCATGTCGGGTCGCGAACAGATGCAGCCCCGCTGGAAACGCGCCGTCAACACGCTGAACGGTTCGCTGGGCGAAGCCCTGGGTATCGCCTATGTCAACCAGTACTTTCCCCCGGAGGCCAAACAGCGCATGCTTGAGCTGGTAGGCAATTTGCAGCTGAGCCTGGGCGAGCGCATCGACCAGCTCACATGGATGAGCGATGAGACGAAGGCCCGTGCTCACGAGAAGCTGGCTGCCTTCCGCGTCAAGATCGGCTATCCCGACAAGTGGAAAGACTATTCGTCGCTGGCCATCGATCCTTCCCTGCCGCTGTATGAGAACATGAAGCAGGTGGGCGCCTTCTATTTCCGCGACAATATCGCCAAGATCGGCCAGCCTGTCGATCGCGACGAATGGCTCATGCGTCCGCAGACGGTCAATGCCTATTACAATCCTACCACCAACGAGATCTGCTTCCCGGCCGGTATCCTGCAGCCGCCTTTCTTCTACAAGGGAGGTGACGATGCTGTGAACTACGGTGCCATCGGTGTGGTGATCGGCCACGAGATGACCCACGGTTTCGACGACCAGGGCTGCCAGTACGACAGTCGAGGCAACCTGTCCAACTGGTGGACCGAGCAGGATGCCAGTCAGTTTGCCGAGCGCACCGACGTGCTGCGCAAGTATTTCGACAACATCGAAGTCTTGCCCGGTGTCCATGCCAACGGCTCGCTCACCCTGGGTGAGAACATCGCCGACCACGGTGGGTTGCAGGTGGCCTTCAACGCCCTGCAGAAGACGCCTCAGTTCAAGCAGCAGGTGGCCATCGACGGCTTTACCCCGGCCCAGCGCTTCTTCATCGCCTATGCCCATGTCTGGGCCGGCAACATCCGCGAGCAGGAAATCATGCGCCGTACCAACGAAGATCCCCATGCCCTGGGTGAGTATCGTGTCAACGGCACGCTGCCCCATATCAATGCTTTTGCCGAAGCCTTCAACCTGCAGCCGGGCGATGCCATGTACCTGCCTGTCGAAGAGCGTGTATCCATTTGGTAATCTTTGAAGATGAGCCTGCTTTCCCAAGTAAAGGAAATTTCAATCAACGACTATTCCTACGATCTGCCGGATGAGCGCATTGCCAAGTATCCGGCAGATCCCAGGGATAGTTCCCGGTTGTTGCTTTATCGTGGCGGCGAGATCTCGGACACGCGCTTCAGTCGCCTGGCCGACTGCCTGGCCGACGATACCATGCTCGTTTACAACAACACCCGGGTCATCCATGCCCGGCTGTTTTTCCATAAGGAGAGCGGCGCCCGTATCGAGATTTTCTGCCTCGAACCCCTGTCGCCGGCCGACTATGCCCGCAATTTCCAGTCCCGTGGCAGTTGCGAGTGGGAGTGCCTGGTAGGCAACCTCAAGAAATGGAAGGGCGGGGCATTGTCACAGCAGATTCTTGTCGGCGGTCAGCCCTGCACCTTGCGGGCCGAGCACCTGGGCACCCACGACAAAGCCCAGCGCATCCGTTTCAGCTGGGAACCGGCCGATATGGCCTTCGGCGATTTGCTGGAGGCGGCCGGTCAGATTCCCATCCCGCCCTATCTGAACCGCGAGTCGGAAAAAAGCGACGAGACCACCTACCAGACGGTCTATTCCCGCATTGAGGGCTCGGTGGCCGCTCCGACGGCCGGCCTGCACTTCACCCCGGCTGTGCTCTCGTCGGTCGATGAGAAGGGCATCCCCCGTCTGGAAGTGACCCTGCATGTGAGTGCTTCCACTTTCCAGCCCGTCAAATCGGCCCGTATGGAAGGCCATCCCATGCACATCGAGTTCATCTCGGTGGAGCGCTCACTTATCGAAGCTCTGCTCCGCAGCGGCCGGACGGTGACGGCGGTGGGCACCACTTCGGTGCGCACGCTGGAAAGCCTCTACTGGTTTGGGGTGCATCTGCTCGAGACGGGCCGCCACGACGACTGGGTGCTCGACCAGTGGTATCCTTACGAAAACCATCGGGAATATACAGCCCATGAGGCTTTGCAGGCTTTGTACGACTGGATGCTGGCCGAAGGGCAGGACGCCCTGCATGCCTGCACCCGTCTGCTGATTGCCCCGGGCTATCGTTTCCAAATTGTCAGGGCCATGCTCACCAATTTCCATCAGCCCAACAGCACCCTTCTGCTGCTGGTGTCGGCTTTTGTGGGCGAGGATTGGCGACGCATCTACCGCTATGCCCTGGACAAGGGTTTCCGCTTCCTCAGCTACGGTGACAGCTCGCTGCTGCAACCAGGGGAAGCCTGTCACTGACAATAAAACCTCTTTTCGGCCGTTATTACCTTCATGAAACACCTGCTCAGATATTTGGCGTTGTTGTGCCTGGCCATGCTCATGTCATGTTCGGTGACGAAGGATATCCGTAAGGCCGACAAGCACTACAGCTACGGCGAGTACACCGAGGCGGCCGGCATCTATGCCAAGGCCTACCGACGCATCCAGTCGTCCGACAAGGACCTGCGTGCCCAGGTGGCCTACCGGCAGGCTGAGTGCTACCGCCGCTGCAACCAGCCCATCAAGGCCGAGAATGCCTATATCAAGGCCATTCGCTACAAGTATCCGAGCGATACGGTCTATCTGCGCTATGCCGAGACTTTGCACAAGAACGGCAAATACAAACCGGCCATCACCAACTACGGGCTCTACCTGGATGCCCATCCCGATGATGTCCAGGCCTTGAACGGATTGTTTGCCTGCCTCAAGATCGAGGAGTGGAAAGCCTCCCTGCCGCCTTATCAGGTGCGCAAGTCGGATAGGCTCAACCTCAAGCGGGGCAATTTCTGTCCCATCCTGCTGCCTCAAGAATACCAGACGGTGTTTTTCTCCTCCTCGGCCACGCTCAAGGAGGGCACCAAGATAAGCAAGATCACCGGCCTGCCCGACAACGACTTCTATGTGTCCAAACTGGACCAGTTCGGTGTCTGGGAAAAACCTTTGGCGGTCGAAGGACCGATCAATTCGGAGTTTGACGAAGGTGCCGGCTGCCTTGATGCCGAAGGCAAGGTGCTCTATTTCACCCGCTGTGTCACCAAGACGGGCGAGGAAGGAGCTTCTTCGCAGGCCAACATTTTCCGCTCGGTACGTTCGGGCGAGCAGTGGAGCGAGCCCGAACTGATGCGCCTGAGCCTGGATACGACCATCTTGTTTGCCCATCCGGCCGTGTCGCCCGACGGACGCTACCTCTATTATGTCTCAGACATGGAGGGCGGCTACGGCGGCAAGGACATCTGGCGCTCGGAAATGTCGGGCAGGACCTTCGGCCCTCCTGAAAATTTAGGGCCCGAGATCAACACCCCCGGTGACGAGATGTTTCCCTATTTCCGGCCCAACGACGAACTGTATTTTTCTTCGACGGGACTGCCCGGACTGGGCGGCCTGGACATTTTCAAGGCGGTCTGGTCGGCGGAGGACTCCACGTGGAATGTGGTCAACATGCTGGGCTTGAACTCCAATGCCGACGATTTCGGCATTGCTTTCTATGGCAAGGAGGAGCGCGGCCTGTTCTCGTCCAACCGCAAGGAGGCCAAGGGGATCGACAAGATCTATGAATTCGGCCAGGCGGGCCGCACGGTCGAGGTGAGCGGCTATGTGGTCGATCGTCAGGGCGATCCCGTGCCCGATGCCGTGATCCGCATTGTCAACGACAACGGGGTCAACACCAAGATCAAGGCCCACAAGGACGGCAGCTACAGCCACGAAGTGGAGAAGGGGACCCAGTATGTGATGCTGGGCACCTGCCGGGGCTACCTGAACTATTCCAACCAGTTTTATTCCAAGGACAAGGATACTTCCTATGTGATGGATTTCATCCTCACCTCCTTGCACCTGCCCGTGCGTATCGAAAACATCTTTTTCGAGTTCGATCGCTGGACGCTGATGCCCGAATCGGCGCCGGCCCTGGAAGAACTGGTCAAACTGCTCAACGACAACCCCCACGTGACCATCGAGATCGGTGCCCATACCGACCGCAAGGGCAGCGACGAGTACAACGAAGTCTTGTCGTCGCGCCGGGCCCAGTCAGTGGTGGACTACCTCATTGGCATGGGCATCGAGAAAGACCGCCTCAAAGCCCAGGGTTACGGCAAGTCGAAGCCGACCAAGGTCACCCAGGAAATGGTCGAGCATTATCCCTTCTTAAAAGAGGGCGATATTTTGGATGAAAAATATATAGAATCATTACCTTTGCAAAGACAGGAGATTTGCGATCAGATCAACCGTCGCTGTGAATTCAAAGTATTGAAAACCACCTATAAACTGTTCTAGATAAGTATGCGACAATATCTCGACCTGCTGCAACGGGTGCTGGACGAAGGCCATGTCAAGCATGACCGCACCGGCACGGGCACCATCAGCGTCTTCGGCCACCAGATGCGTTTCCGGCTCGACGACGGTTTCCCGCTGCTCACCACCAAGAAGCTCCATCTGAAATCCATCATCTACGAGCTGTTGTGGTTCCTGCAGGGCAACACCAATGCCCAATGGCTGCAGGAGCGGGGTGTGCGTATCTGGAACGAATGGGCCGATCCCGACGGCAACCTGGGCCATATCTACGGCTACCAGTGGCGCTCCTGGCCCGACTATGAGGGCGGTTTCATCGACCAGATCTCCGAGGCGGTCGACCAGATCAAGCACAATCCCGATTCGCGCCGCATCATCGTCAGCTCGTGGAACGTGGCCGATCTCAAGAACATGAACTTGCCGCCCTGCCATGCTTTCTTCCAGTTCTATGTCTGCGACGGCCGGCTCAGCCTGCAGCTTTACCAGCGCAGCGCCGACATTTTCCTGGGCGTGCCCTTCAACATTGCTTCCTATGCCTTGCTGTTGAAGATGATGGCTCAGGTATGCGGCCTGCAGGCCGGCGATTTTGTCCACACGCTGGGCGATGCCCACATCTACCTGAACCACCTCGATCAGGTCAAGCTGCAACTGACCCGCGATCCGCGCCCCCTGCCCGAGATGCGCATCAACCCCGAGGTGCACAGCATCTTCGATTTCCAGTACGAAGATTTCGAACTGCAGGGCTACGACCCGCATCCCCACATCAAAGGCGAGGTGTCGGTATAGTTTTCCCTTCGAAAGCGACAAATAAAAACGCTCCGGACCTTGCGGCTCGGAGCGTTTGTTGTATGGAATCCGTACAGATTAGTTTTTCTTGCGGTTGCCGTAGCGGCTCATGAACTTGTCGACGCGACCGGCGGTATCGACCAGCTTGGATTTACCTGTGTAGAAGGGGTGGGAGGTGGAAGAGATTTCCAACTTTACCAGAGGCAGGGTCTGTCCTTCATATTCGATGGTTTCCTTCGTGGCGATGGTGGAGCGGGATACGAACATGTCACCGTTCGACATGTCTTTGAAAACGACCGGACGATACTCGGCGGGATGCAAATCTTTTTTCATAATGGGTTTGTTTCGTTATTGACGCAGGCTGGGCTTTGCCGGGGAAAACCGCCCTTGGCTCGGCTTGTACTGCATCGCTGTTTCTAATGAATTTATTTCAAGTACAAACTGGTAATTCGTAATGGCCTGCAAAAGTAGAGATTTTTCGGCAAATACAAAAAAATAGTCTCCATTTTTATGTGCATACGCATAAAAGCAGTAATTTTGTACTCGCTAATAACATAAACAACTATGGTTAACTACAAAGATTTAGGCCTGGTGAACACCAGAGAAATGTTCAAGAAGGCCATTGCCGGAAAGTATGCCATCGCTGCTTTCAATTTCAATAACATGGAACAGCTGCAGGCCATCATCCAGGCAGCTGCCGAGACCAAGTCTCCGGTCATCCTGCAGGTGTCCAACGGTGCCCGCAACTATGCCAACTCCACCTTGCTGCGCTATATGTCGCAGGGTGCTGTGGCCTATGCCAAGGAACTGGGCCTGGCTCATCCCGAGATTGTTATCCATCTGGATCACGGTGATTCTTTCGAACTCTGCAAGTCTTGCATCGACAACGGTTTCTCCTCTGTCATGATCGACGGTTCGAAGTATTCTTTCGAAGAGAATATCGCCCTGACCAAGAAGGTCGTTGAATATGCCCATCAGTTTGATGTCACCGTCGAAGGTGAACTGGGTGTGCTGGCCGGTGTCGAAGACGAAGTTTCTTCGGAAAAGAGCCACTATACCCGTCCCGAGGATGTCATCGAATTCGTTACCCGCACGGGTGTCGATTCTCTGGCCATCTCGATCGGCACTTCCCATGGTGCCAACAAGTTCACCCCTGCCCAGTGCACCCGCGACAAGAACGGCATCCTGATTCCGCCGCCACTCCGCTTCGACATCCTCGAAGAGATCGAAAAGAAGATCCCCGGCTTCCCCATCGTGCTGCACGGTTCTTCGTCCGTTCCTCAGGACCTGGTTGCCATCGTCAACAAGTATGGCGGTGCCATGAAGGATTCCATCGGTATTCCCGAAGAGCAGCTCCGTCGCGCTGCCAAGTCGGCTGTCTGCAAGATCAACATCGACTCCGATGCCCGTATTGCTATGACCGCCGCTGTCCGCGAAGTGCTGGCCACCAAGCCTGCCGAGTTCGACCCGCGCAAATACCTGGGTCCGGCCCGCGACCTGATGAAGAAGCTCTACGTCCACAAGATTGTCGACGTAGTCGGCTCGGCCAATCAGATCGACTAAGTTGCAATCGATATAAAACGAAAGCCCGTTGCGTATGGCAACGGGCTTTTTTTTGTTTGGTCGGCGAGGGGCCGCTTCCGGCTATCGCTTCAGGATGGCTCCGGTGGCCGGATCGAGTTCGACCTTGATGTCACTGGCCGCTTCCAGGAACAGCAAATCGCCTTCCTGGGCAAAACAGCATTGGCCTTCGAGGTAGGTCTTCTTTTCAGCGTCGACGATACTGAAGGCGGTCTGGACGGGATGATAGTAATAGAGGCCCACGGGCAGGGCTTCCATGCGGGCCGGGGTTTTCTTGGTGGGCCTTTCCACCATGAAACTGTCGCGCACCTGGGTCAGGGGTGCGTCGTGACGCGGGCTGAGGCTCAGATAGACGGGGCGGCCGCTCAGGTCGTCCTTGTCGATGACGCCTTTCTGGGTGGAAAAGCGGAACACCACCTGGCGATGGCGCCCTTTTTCGGGAATGATGTCGTATTGGAGCACTTGGCAGCTTTCGCGGCGGGTGCCGGTAAAGAGCTCGGTATAGGCTTTTTCGGTCTCGTCCAGCTGCTGGAGCATCAGGGCCAGTCCGGCACCGTCGGAAGGCATGTTCTCTATCTCGCCTTGGATCAGGGCCAGGCGGGTTTCACGCAAGCTGAATATCTGTTTGGCGGCCAGTTCGGCCATGCGCAGTGTGGAACTGGCCAGCTGCATTTCCTGGGTGAGGGGGGCGCTGACGGGGGCTTTCTCGCAGCAAGCATCCTGTATCTCAGGGCAGGGCTTTGCCTCGTGACAAGGTGGGGTTTGCGGGGCGGCCGTGGGTTCCATGTTGACAGCCTGTAACAGTCCTTCGGGCGTAGTGACTACTTTCAGGGCAGGCATCGGCGGGATGCTCTTGGCTTTTTCGCTGAAGGCAGGACGCAGGGCCTGGATGCAGTAGCGCTGAGACGGGTCGGGCTGGGTGAAGGCAGTGGCCTGCACGGAGGCAATCTCGCAGCGGGTGCTTTCCTGGGTGATGACCTCCTTGAGGCCCAGGCAATGCTGGGCGTAGCGGGCAAACTGGCCCGGGGTCTCGACGATGGTGCGCTGTGTCACGGTGACATGCAGGCCGGTTTGGGGCAGATAGTACACGATACCACCTTTGGGCAGGTCGCCCTCTAGCGGTGCGGTGATGATCTGGGCCGCGAGTGTCAGGGGCAGGACGGCAGCCAGTAGAAGGGTGAGTCTTTTCATTGTATGTCGTTTTTTAATGATTCGAATGCCAGGCCCAAGTGACGGGGCAAATCGCCGGCAGTGAGGCTTTCCGTTGATTGCCGGCAGAGATCAGGCTCATCGGCGATGCCTTGTCTTGTGGGCTGCTGCAGGGCCAGGTCTCCGCTCAGGCCGTGTAGCCAGACGCCCAGTCGGGCGGCCTCGCCGGGTTGGTAGCCTTGGGCGAGCAAAGATAGTAAAATCCCGCTTAACACATCACCGCTGCCGCCAGTGGCCATGCCCGGATTGCCGGTGGCATTGAAGCAGACCCGGCCATCGGAAGCGATGACGGCGGTGTAGGCGCCCTTCAGGACGATGTGGATGTGATGCTCCGTGGCTATTTGCCGGGCCCGCTGCAGGCGCTCGTAGCCCGAATCGGCCCGTTGGCCGGCCAGGCGGTCCAATTCGCCGGGATGCGGGGTGAGAATGGTCTCGGGCGGTATCAGCGCCCAGAGGGCAGGATGGTCGGCCAGCAGGTTCAAGGCATCGGCATCGAGCAACAGGGCAGGAACCGGTTTACGATGGTTTTGCCGGGATTCGATGGCTTGTAACAGGGCTTCCAGTCCTTGCTTTTGGGCCGATCCTTTGCCCAGGGCAGGCCCGATGGCGATGGCCTGGTATTTGTCCAGAGGCAGGCCTTCGAGTGAGTTGAAGCAGCGCTTGTCACCCTCGTTGCGTCGGACCATGGCTTCGGGCAGGGCGGTCTGCACAGCTGGATAGACACTCTCCGGCACACAGAGGTCGAGCAGTCCGATACCGCTGCGCAAGGCTCCCTGGCCGGCCAGGATGGCACCGCCGCACATCTCGTGGCAACCGGCGATGAGCAGGCCGTGGCCGAAACTGCCCTTGTGGGCAAAAGTGCCGCGAGGATGGAGCAACGCCCTGATTTCGGATTTCTCACTTAGACAATAAGGTGTGTCCACCTGGGCTTCGGCCTCGGTGGGGATATTGAGCGGTGCCAGTTGCCAATGGGCCACATAGGGCGCATTCTCCGGCAGCAGGAAGGCCAGGCGGGGGTAGCGCAGACCCAGCACGTGGTCGGCCCGCACAATGGTGTCGGGCGTGTTGTTCCCGTTGTCTTCGCCCATCAGGCCCGATGGCAGGTCGATGGAAACGACTTCGGCTTCTTGGGCGTTGATCCACATGACTGCTTGGGCAAAACAGCCGGTCAGGGGGCGGCTCAGTCCGCTGCCGAAAAGGCCGTCGACAATGAGGTTGGGTAGGGGATCGAGCAACTCGCTTTGCCAGCGGTCGCTATCGTTGACAACGAGTGCATCAGGCGCCATGGCCTGCAGACGCTCGGCATTGAGCCGGCAGTCGGGAGAAAGGGTTTTGCCTCCGCTCAGCAGCAGGCAACGGCATGGGTGGCCGGCTTGCAGCAGCATCCGGGCCATCGACAGCGCATCTCCGCCGTTGTTGCCGGGACCGGCCAACAACCAGATTTGTCGCGGCTTGCATTGTCCGTTTCGCAAAGGGCGGTCCAGTTTTTCGAGCAGCAGGGTGGTCAAGCCCCGGGCTGCTTCCTGCATCAAGTCGTCGGATGTGATGTTGCGCAGACGGATGGTCTCGCTGTCGAGAAAACGGATCTCTTTGGTCGGATAGATCTTCATTGCATAAAACCCTTGAGGCAAAGGTAGGACATATTTTTATTTTTCGTACCTTCGCCAATGATTTTCAAGCTAAGGAATATGATACAGGTACTCGACAAAAAGTTCCTTCCGCTCATCAAGGAAGCGGAAATCCAGAAAGAAATCAAGCGTGTGGCAGCCGAGATCAAGCAAGACCTCGGAGACAAGAATCCGCTTTTCCTGGGTGTGTTGAACGGAGTGTTTATGTTTGCAGGCGATTTGATGAAAGAAATCGATTTCCCCTGCGAAATTTCCTTCGTCAAATGCTCTTCCTATGCCGGGCTGATCAGCACCGGCGGTGTCAAGACCCTCATCGGCATCGATCGTGACCTGACGGGCCGTCATGTGGTGATACTGGAAGATATCGTCGATACCGGCTTGACAATGAAGAATATGATTGCCACGCTGCAACAGGCCAATCCGGCCTCGGTCCGCGTGGCGACCTGCACTTTCAAACCCGAATCGCTGCAGTGCGACCTCCATCTCGACTATGTGGGCATCAATGTGCCCAGCAAGTTCCTAGTGGGCTACGGCCTGGACTACAATGGTTACGGCCGCAACTACCGTGATATCTACGTGCTGGCAGAGTAGGCCGGCGTAAACAATTGGATGATTATACCTTAATATTGAAGAGATGCTGAATGTTGTTATTTTTGGTGGCCCCGGCTCCGGCAAGGGGACGCAGAGTGCTGTAATTACCGAAAAATACAGTTTGAAACACCTTTCCACCGGTGATTTGCTGCGGGCTGAAATGGCCGCTGGCACGGAGTTGGGCAAGATTGCCAAGTCCTATACCGATGCCGGTAATCTGGTACCTGACGAAATGATTGTCCGTATCCTGGCCAAGGCTATGGACGGGATTGGACAGGCCAAGGGTGTCATTTTCGACGGTTTTCCCCGCAACGTGGCTCAGGCTGCCATCTTGGACGAGATGCTGGCCCAGCGTGGCGAGAAGGTCTCCGTGTTGCTCGACCTCGTGGTCCCCGACGAGACCCTGGTGGAGCGTATGCTGTTCCGGGCCCAGATATCCGGTCGTGCCGACGACAATCCGGAAACCATCAAGAACCGTGTCAAAGTCTATCACCAGGTTACCTCCCCTGTGGTCGATTATTACGAGGCCAAGGGTGTCTGTGTCAAGATCGACGGCACGGGCAGCATCGAGGAGACTTCGGCCCTGGTGGAGGCCGCTTTGGACAAACTTGTCTGATCCTGTCGGCCGAAAGGCCGTCAGACCTATCATAACCGTATATGGCAGAGAGCAATTTTGTGGATTATGTGAAGATACACTGCCGCTCGGGCAAGGGCGGGGCAGGCTCGACGCATTTCCACCGGGAAAAGTACATTGCCAAAGGCGGTCCGGACGGCGGTGACGGCGGCCGGGGCGGCCATGTCATCTTGCGTGGCAACCGCAATTACTGGACCCTGTTGCATCTGCGTTACGAACGTCATGTCTTTGCCGGGGCCGGAGGTTCGGGCAGTGGCAATCGCTCGTCGGGAGCGGCCGGCGCCGACAAATACATCGAAGTGCCGGTCGGTACGGTGGCCTACGATGCCAATACCGGTGAATTCCTTTGCGACATCAACGAGGATGGCCAGGAGGTGATCCTGCTCAAGGGCGGCCGTGGCGGTCTGGGCAACTGGAACTTCCGCACGGCTGTCAACCAGACACCCCGTTTCTCCCAGCCCGGCGAGCCGATGGAGGAGCGTGACATCATCCTCGAACTCAAGCTCCTGGCCGATGTCGGCCTGGTGGGTTTCCCTAATGCCGGCAAATCCACCCTGTTGTCGGTTCTTTCAGCTGCCAAGCCCGAAATCGCCGATTATCCCTTTACTACCCTGGTGCCCAATCTGGGCATTGTGCCTTGGCGCGAGGGCAAGTCTTTTGTCATGGCCGACATCCCCGGTATCATCGAGGGCGCCTCTGAAGGCAAAGGACTGGGTTTGCGCTTCCTGCGTCATATCGAGCGCAATTCGCTGCTGCTGTTCATGGTGCCGGCCGACAGCGACGATATAGCGGCGGCCTATCGGGTGCTGCTTCGGGAGCTGGAACAGTACAACCCTGAGTTGCTCGACAAGCAGCGGGTATTGGCCGTGAGCAAATCCGACATGCTCGACGATGAATTGATCGAGGGTTTGCGTCCCTCTCTGCCCGATATTCCGACAGTCTTTATCTCCTCCCTCGCCCATCAGGGCTTGGACGAGCTGAAAGACCTGTTGTGGCTGCAATTGCAGCAACCTTCTCCCGGTAGCACGGAGATTTCCCACAAACCCTTGGATTTAGCGCACGAGGATCTGGATATGGCCGATGAACCGGATCCTTCCGATTCTTTTGCCGGCTGATTTAATCTTCTTCCGGGGTGTTTTCATCCTCTATCCCGGGTATTTTTCGAAAATAACGACGATTTGAGGCGATGCCGCGACAGGTTTTTGCATTTCCCTCTTTTCTTTAACCGATTGATTTTTAGTACTCATCCTCTTCATGAAGTGTTAAAAATCAGTTTTCGTAAAAAAATAATAGGAGAATGATTTATGAACGGAAAATTAATAATATCTTTGCCTCCGACAATTAGCTGCAGTTGATGTGTGTCTCATCTCAGCATGAATCACCTTAAATCTTTTACCATGAAAAAACGTTTCTACAAGCGTCTGCAAGTGAGCCTGATGGGCTCGCTTGCTTTTTTGTTGTTCCCGGCCGGCCTTCGGGCCGACCGAGTGATGGATCTTCCCAATGCCGGTTTGGAACTGTGGCAAGACAGTCTGCCGCTTTATTGGACGGGTTCTACGTCCAGTATTCCCGATGAAGGCATTTCCCCTTCCAGTGATGCCCATTCAGGTTTGTGGGCCTGCCAGTTGGTCAGAACCCAGAAGCAGCACGTGCGATGGTCTTCCTGCCCGTTGGCACTGCCTTCAGGCACCTATCGGCTCGACTATTATGTCAAAGGTCATGGATGTCTTCGCAACAGCTATTACAGCGGTACATCCTATGCGCCCTATGCCCCCTACGATACGCTTTCTGCCGACGACTGGCAACTGAAATCCTATGCTTTCGAGTTAAAGCGTGATATGGATTCGTTGCAATTGATTTTTTCGCTCTGCCAGACCGACAAGGCCGGCCTGCTCATCGATGACGTGGCTTTGATTCACGTGTTGCCCGATTCCTTTACTCCTTTTCATTACGATGAGTACCGGATTCAGTCACTCTCGGGCGGTTTCAGGCTCAGTCTGGCCTCCCCGGCCCAGGTCGAGGTCTATGACCTCTCCGGACATCGCCTCCTTGACGAGCGGGTCGAAGGCATCAAGTCCTTCTCCCTGCCCCGCGGCTTCTATCTCCTCCATCTGCCTGCCTCCCACCGCACCCTCAAACTCTCAGTCCGATAAAACAAAAGGAAGATGGAAGGGGAGGGAGAAACAAAGGATCCCGCCCTCCGTCTCTGACAAAAAAAGCTTCGTACGCTGTACGAAGCCTTTTTTGTGGAGACGGAGGGAGTCGAACCCTCGTCCAAACGGAGAACCAATAAGTTTTCTACATGCTTATCTTCGCTTAGGTTTTCGACGCCATGCAAAACCGAAGCTATCCACATGACGCTTATCCCTTAAGGTTTCGGACCAGGCTCAGGGCCTTCCTCGTCCTATTTCCGATATTTCTGCACCACCTGATCCGGCCGCTTCGGAACCACAGCACCGGGGTGATGTCCCGTCCCCGCCACTGTGACGGGGATGAAGCGTGAACTTACTGATCTTCAGTTACGCAGCGAGAGCAAAATTGTTTTCGCCAGTTATGGTCTTGACGCTAAGATTTGAGTGTGTTGCGTCCGTACACTGCATGCTTGCTTACCTGTCCTGGCCGCTGTCAAAACCAGTCGTCCCCAACAGATTATTTGGCGTAGCTCACCGCACGGGTTTCGCGGATGACGGTGATCTTCACCTGACCGGGATAGGTCATCTCATCCTGGATCCGCTTGGCGATTTCAGCCGACAATTGTTCGGTATCCTTGTCGTCCACCTTCTCGGCGCCGACAATGACACGCAGTTCGCGTCCGGCCTGGATGGCATAGGTCTTGACCACGCCGGGATAGGACATGGCCAGCTGCTCCAGGTCGTTCAGACGCTTGATGTAGGCCTCGGCAATCTCGCGACGGGCACCCGGACGGGCACCGGAGATGGCATCGCAGACCTGTACGATAGGCGCCAAAAGTGTCTGCATCTCCACTTCGTCGTGGTGGGCACCGATGGCGTTGCAGATATCGGGTTTCTCCTTGTACTTCTCGGCCAGTTTCATACCCAGCAGAGCGTGCGGCAGTTCGGGCTCGTCTTCGGGCACCTTGCCGATATCGTGCAGCAGGCCGGCACGGCGGGCCTTCTTGGGGTTCAGCCCCAGTTCGGAGGCCATGACGGCGCAGAGATTGGCTGTTTCACGGGCGTGCTGCAGCAGGTTCTGACCGTAGGAGGAACGGTATTTCATGCGGCCTACCATGCGCACCAGCTCGGGATGCAGGCCATGGATGCCCAGGTCGATGGTGGTGCGCTTGCCCGTCTCGATGATTTCTTCTTCGATCTGCTTGCTCACTTTGGCCACCACTTCCTCGATGCGGGCCGGGTGGATACGGCCGTCCGACACCAGCTGGTGCAGGGCCAGGCGGGCGATTTCGCGTCGCACGGGGTCGAAAGCCGACAGGACGATGGCTTCTGGGGTGTCATCGACGATGATTTCCACACCGGTGGCAGCTTCCAGGGCCCGGATGTTGCGTCCTTCGCGGCCGATGATGCGGCCCTTGATCTCGTCAGAGTCGATGTGGAATACTGTCACAGCATTCTCGATGGCGGTTTCTGTGGCCACGCGCTGGATGGACTGGACCACGATGCGTTTGGCCTCCTTGTTGGCCGTCATCTTGGCTTCGTCCATGATCTCGTTGATATACGAGGCGGCAGCAGTCTGGGCTTCTTCCTTGAGCGATTCGACCAGGCGGTTCTTGGCTTCCTCGGCCGACAGGCCCGACAGGGCTTCGAGGCGTTCCACCTCCAGGCGGTGCTGCTTTTCGAGGTCTTGTTTCTTCTTTTCGATGACTTCCATCTGGGCATCCAGATTTTCACGGATGATGTCCAGATCGCCTTTCTTGCGCAGCAGTTCCTCGTTGCGCTGGTTGAGCTGCATCTCGCGTTGCTTGATGCGTGCTTCGGCTCCCTGCAGCTTGGCGTTGCGTTGCGTGATCTGTTTGTCTAGGTCGTTCTTCAGGTTGTAAAACTTATCCTTGACTTCCTGCATCTTTGCCTTCTTGACAGATTCGGCTTCCAGCTCGGCCTGTTTCAGCTTGAACTGATAGCGGGCATTGAGGACATAGCGGAAAATCAGCCAGCCCAGCAACACACCCACCAACAGGGCTGCCACAGGAATAATGATTGATATTAAGCTACTCATTTTTTAATTAGTTGTATATATAAAAACAAAACGCACCACCTCCCTTCCTTGAAAAGGGCAGTAGTGCGGTATTTCCTCTTAGCTGCGGACCTAGTTCTTCAAATAGTTCTTGAGTTCCTCGTCCAGTTGTCTTACCACTGTAAGGCAATGACTGTCGTTAGTATTGGCTTCCACTTCCAGGTTCTTCTTGGCCAGATGCAGGGCGGTCATGGCCAGCAGCCTCTTGGTGTCCAGTTCGGCTGCTCCTTCGCCGTGAAACTTGTCTCTGTAGGCATTGACGAGCCGGGCTATTTCCCGGGCCGCCTGCCGGTAGAGAGATTCTTGTTGCTCGTCGTTGCGTTTGAGCTCAACAAAAAAGTCTTCGTCGGCTATGTATAGGTGAATCTTGAAAGTTTCGTCTTCCATTTTTACTCGTTGACAAGTGCAATGCAAGCGTTTATTTCCCGCACCATCCTCGATATCCTCTGCTTGGCCGCCCGTAGGTCTCCGCCTTCGCCGGCAAGACTTTTGGCCAGTCGGAGTTTATCGTAGCTGTCGGTGAGTGCACGAAGGTCCTCGCGTAGCTGTCGGCCAGTCTCCTGCTGGTCGGCCAGCGCCTGTCGGAGTGCTTCGTTTTCCTTTTTCAATGACTCGCATAGCAGCAACAACTGTCTGACCCTGGTTTCAAAGTCTTTCAATAGGCTGTCCTGGTCTGCTGTCATATCGTTTTCACCAAATAGTCTTGCGCACATCGACACAAAGCCTATGTCCGCATTTTGGTGCAAATGTAGTGATTGTTTCTCCACAATCAAATAGGAGTGCGGACATTTTTTTGAACAAAAAAAAGAAGCCCGGTCAAATCGACCGGGCTTCCTTATCGGGAACTGAGATAGAAACTCAGCCTTGGTTCAAGATTAGAGGACAATCTTAACTACTTCGCTTTCGGTGCGGATAATGTAGATCTGACCAGCGTTCAGGCCTTCTACAGTATTCAGACCAGCCTTGGCGTTGAAGTTCTTGACAGTCTTACCCAGAACATCGAATACTCTGACATTGGAGGCCTCGTTCATGTTCATGTAGAGGGTTCCGTTGTTAGCGTAAACCTTGTTCAGGATCTTGCCATTGATGATGCCGTCCGGAGGAGTGAAAGGAGCAATGTACGGCATGATAACCAACTGAGTGATGAACAGGTTGGTACCGGCATCCTTACGAGTGATATCGAGGACCTTGCCGCTGGCACCTTCCGGTACAACCACCTTGACAGTGCTGGGAACATCGCCGTCGTTGTCGTAGTCGGCATTGTTCTCGTCGGCCAGGATGTTGGTGTAAGCCAGACCATCGGTACCGTCGTTCCAGGTGAATTCACCGGTTCTGAACAGAGCGCTGGCCTTCTTGCCATTGTCGTTCTTGTTACGATAGCCCGTTACGATGATGGTATCACCGGCAGCGATTTCTTCGTCCAGAGCGATGCTGACATACTTAGCCCAGTCGTTCTTGCCGTTCAGGCAGAGTGAGTAGTAACCGGCATTCGGATAGTTGGCACGAGCGGGTTCGGCAGCTACAGCAGCCAGACCACCCATCTCGATAACCAGACCTTCGGGAGATTCCCAGAAGTACTTGGCACCTTCGGGGATTTCAACGCCCTTGGTGTAGCAAACCTTGGCACCCAGATAGGTTCCGTCGATACCGGCCGTGAAGGCGGCGGTGTTGTCGAAGATCTTCAGCAGTTCTTCGCTGGCCCAGAAGGTGGTCGTATCGGCTGCCAGGTCGGCCAGGTAGATGTGCTTGAAGTTCGGGGTGATGTTACCGGAAACAACCGGGAAGTTGGCAACAGTTCCTTCTACATAGTCAGGATCAAACATGTTGGTCATGACAGTTTCCGGATAGAGCAGGTTGTTCAGTACGTTGACTTCAACTTCCTGACCTTCCTTGGCGTTGAACAGAGCCAGGTCGCAGTTGAGCATGCCATCCAGGCTGTAGTTCTCCCAGAAGATGTTGTTGTTGAAGTTCATCGTGACCTTCTTGAAGTTGTTGTCCTTGTTGCACTCGATGAAGTGACGCAGAGCGGAAGCTTCGCCACCGATCTTGTAGAAGGTGTTGTGTTCTACAGTCATGGTGTAGATGGAGTCGCTCAGAGCGGAAGGATTGACAGGGATCGGAGTGTTGAAGAACTGGGCACTCTTGGCCTTGTAGTTCTTGACGATGTTCTCCGTGAAGGTGAAGCTCGTCATACCGAAGTCCTTGCCACCTGCAAACTGGAAGAAGTGGTGGTTGATACCATCGACCACGTTGTTGTGGAAGTTGACGGCATGTACATAGTTTTCACTGTTGTTGGCGTTGATGCGGATTACGCAAGCCGGCATCTCGGTGAAGGTACAGTTCTTAACCTCCAGAACACCCAAGATGGAGTCTTTGACACCCTTGTGGATGTAGATCGGCGAGTTGTCAGTACCGTTGTATTTGCCAGCAATGAAGTTGATACCGTCGAAGACGTAGTTGTTAACCTTCATGCTACCGGCGGAACGGAAGCTACCAGCAACGTGCGGAGCAACCTTGTCAGCGGCCTTGAAGGTCAGGTTGCCACCAAACTTCGGCATGGCACGGCCCTTGCGGTCGCCCAGATCGAAGGTGTCGGCAGCCAGTTCGATGGTAACGTTCTTGATACCAGTGAAGTCGGCAGCCATGGCATCGATCAGTTCAGCATCGTTATAAACGGTGATGATCAGATCTTCAGCATCACCAGCGGCCTTGAACGGATAGTACATATCGGAAGTACCGACATAGGCACCTTCGACACCGGCGGTGTAGAGCGGGCTGTTGGTGAATACCTTCTGACCGAGGGTGTAGGTCAGGTCTTCCATAACGATGGCGGGATCGTTGTCGACAGAGTAGATGTCCTTCATGTCAACGAGAACACCGTCCCAGTTGTTATAGACGTTGCCTTCCAGCTTCAGGTTGTAAGCCTTGTAGGTACCACCGGGGTTAACCTGCAGAGGAATTGACCAGGTAGCAGGAATGCTGTCGTAGTAGAAGAAGTTGTTGTTGACGTTGATGTTCAAGTAAGCTGTCTTGGCACCTTCAATGAAGTTCTTGGCGTTGGAGCCGTCACCACTCTTGAAGTTGTAGAACAGGTTGTTCTTGACGTTGACGTTCAAGGTCGAGTCTGCAGAGTTCTTGACATTGGCGAACTGCATGAACTGCTTGCCACCGTAGTTGATGATCTTGTTCTCGATCAGAGAGAAGTTCTTCAGAATCTGGTTGGCGTTGTTGCAGATGAAGACATGGTTGTTGCCAAGCAGGTCTTGGATGACATTGTTTTCGAAGGTCAAAGCATCTACATAAGAACCGGAACGCAGACGTACCAGCGGAGCACCCATTTCCTTGAAGGTGTTGTTGCGGAAGGTGATGGCACCGATGGTATCGTTGTTCTGAGTGCAGAACGGAGCAGCGGTCTCGGCCGTGGCACCTGTGAAGGTGATGCCTTCAACAACGATTTCATCCAACTTGGCGTTGCCGGAAGAGATCAGGGCACCGTTAACCTTAGGAGCATTGCCATTGAAAGCTTTGACGGTCAAAGTCTTCTTGGCAGTCAGACGGTTGGTGGAGGTACCCATGTTGTAGTAACCTTCGGGATCGACATTGTTCTTGACTTCAATCAAGACATCGTCGCCGGCGCCCTTATAGGTCAGAGCCTGCTTCAGGGCGGTCAGGTTGTCAACAACGAAGTGGTCTTCGTCTGCTACGTCGAAATCGTAGTACATGCTCTTCAGACCGATGTAGCTGCCGGTTGTGCTGGCGGTGTAGAGCGGGCTGCTCTTAAGAATCAGTTCGCCGGGGATGTATTCGAAACCGGGAGCCAGGGAATCAACAAAGAGATCCTTCTGGTTGGGAACAATGTTACCGGAGATAACCGGGAAGTTGGCAATCTGGCCGTCTTCGAGGTTGGCATCCCAAACGTTGGTCATCATGTCGTTCGGATAGACGAGGTTGTTCAACAGGTTGAACGTAACCGTCTGGATGGAGTCAACTGCGTTGAACAACTTCAGGTCGGTGTTGCGGAACAGGGTATCCTTGTAGAGCTCCCAGAAGATGTTGTTGTTGATATTGAAGGAGACTTCTTTATACTTGTTGACCTTGTCACATTCAATGAAGTTACGGGCATTGGCAGCCATCCCACCGATCTTGTAGAAGACGTTGTTCTCAACTACCATGGTGAAGGTGGAGTCGGTGTAGGCGGCAGGATTTTCCGGCAACTGGATGTTGAAGAACTGACCGCCGGTGGCGACATAGTTCTTGACAAGGTTCTCCTTGAAGATGAATCCTTCTCTCTGGTGGCCGTTCTGCAGCTGTACAAAGTGGTGGCCGTTGCCGTCGAAGGTGTTGTTCGTCAGAACATACTCGTGGACGTGACCGCTCTTTGCACGGATGATGGAAGCGGGCAGGTTGGTGAAGGTACAGTTGTTGATGATCATCTGACCCGTTACATCGTCACCGCCGCTGTTGAAGTAGAAGGCGGAGGATTCGGTCGAAGCGTTGTCCTGAGCGACGAAGTTCAGGTTTTCGAAGCGATAGTCCTTAACCTTGATACCATTGCTGGAGCGGAAACCACCCTTGATGGTGACGTTGCCGTTACCAACGTAAGCGACATTGCCATGGTGAGTGGGCAGAACCTGGCTACCGTTGGTGCCCAGGTCGTAGGTGCCGCTGGCCAGGTTGATGGTGACATCGGCGCCTTCGGGATAAGACATCTTGAAGATATCGGCGAAGGCCTCAGCGCTGTTGACGGTGACAACGACAGTGTTGGCAACGGTATCGACAACGGAGGGAGCCCAAGATTCGAAGTTGACGTATTCCAGCTTGAAGTTGCTGAAGGCAATGATGTTGTTACGATCAGCGGTGGAGGCCAACTTGATGGTCAGGGTGTTACCGCTGACACGAACTTTGACCTTGGTGGTGGCAGGACCTTCAGCCGTGGCGCGCTTGCACTGGGCGCTCTTTTCGCCGGCATAGAGGTACAGATAGTCACGGCCGAAGTTGCCGTTTTCCTCGAAATAGACATCGGCCGACAGGTAGTAGTCACCGTTCGGGATGTTCTCGATGGTCTGCTCTACGGCAAAGTTCTTGAACAATCCACGACCGTTGGTAACTACGTTGTCAACAGCCTTGAAATAGGTGGTGGTGAATCCCAGCGAACCGGCAGCCTCAAGCGTAATGGTTACGTTTTCGGGTTTGGGATTGGTGATGGTCCATCCCAGGGTGTCGGCAAAGGTCGGGTTCTGGATGAAGGAAGTGGCATCCTTCGGAGCCTCGGGGCTGGCACCGGCAACAACAAAGGCGTTCTTGGCGATGGCCAAAGTCTTGATGTTGGAAGTGGGATCGGTGGGAGTACCGTTGTTCAGAGCGTTGCGGGCCGTGTTGACAGCCGACTGGAAGGTGGCATAACCATCGGCATCCTCACTGGCGGCAGCCAGGATGGCTTCGGCGTCGGTAACGGCAGCTACGAAGGGAGCATAAGCGTCGATGGAAGCCTGGGCAGCGGCAACGGCTGCATTCAGGGCAGTCGTGACAGCGTCGATATCCAGACCGTCAACATCACCGGTAGCGGTGAGCTGCTTGTTGAGCTCGGCCTTGGCGGCGGAATTCATGTATTCCTCCTTGATGGCGTTACCAGCGGCAACAGCATCATTCAGGGCCGTTGTCTGTTCGGGGGTGATGGCGGGAACGTTGAGCGAACCGTTGACTACACCAATCACCTGGATGTCGGTGAAACCACCGTCACGACCGACGGGGATATTCATCGTAGCGGTCAGGTTGAAGGCACCGGCGACGGTCAGAGCGGTCTTCTGCTCGGGGGTCAGGGCAAATTCAACGAAGCTGGTCAAATTGGCTGTTCCGGCATTAGGATCGTTGGAGAGGGTCTTACCGTTGCGCAGCGGGGTGAAAGTGCCCAGCTCAACGCCATTGGCCTTGACAACGACAGCATTCAGCGCTTCATCAGTGTTGTCCACGTAAATGGTCATCTTGATGTAGGTCGGGGTGTAGCTGAGGCCTTCGGTCGGAGTGACGGTCCACGTAACAACGGGATCGACATCGGCCTTGACCTGCAGACGGGTGAAGGTAACTCTCGAACCATCTTCGATGGTGGTGGTTCGAGTGTTGTTGAGCTTGAAGGCGCTGACGTCGGCCTTGACAGTGGTGACAGCATGTTTCGAAGCTGTCAGCAGGGTCGGAGTCTCGATGGAAGTGGAATTCTTACTGAATGTCCATCCAGCTTTGACTGTGTCATTCTCAAAATTGAGAACCGACTGCGCCGTCGCTACTGTGCTGAAAGATGCAAACAGCATAAAGCTGAACGCACAAGTCAGCAGTTTAAGTAATGACTTTTTCATAAGCGTTTGTTTTTTAAAAAGTTAGTAGATAAAGTAGATAGTTAGTTCATCGTTGATAAAAACATTCTATTTTTAAACGGCCAAAAGTAACACTAAAACGATACAGAAAAAAATGGATTTACAAATTTTAACTGCCCGCGTAGCTATTTTTTACGAATCATGAAAACGGCTTGCGACGGAATATCAGCGAAATCCTGGGCTAAAGATAGGCATACTTCTTCAATCTCTGAATGATTTGTTGCGATAGATGCAAAATCTTGTCGGGCCGTTACTTGGAAGCCGAAAGATTGGTAATAGCCTATGAGTGTGTCATTCTGTGGAATCAGTACGCAGAGCTGTCCGCTGCGGTCTATGCGTTCCAATGCAGCCTGGAGCAGACGGCTCATGTAGCCCCGGCGTCGGCACTCGGGTTGGGTCGAGAGCCCCGACAGATAGACCAGCCCCTTGCGGGGCAGCATCTGCAGGGCCGACAGCACGCGTCCCTGGCCCGTCATGATCAAGGTCTGCGAGGGCCGGTAATATTCGTGGAAGTAGTTGTCGAGCCAGTCCTCATCGTCGTGGAAGCAGGTCTGCCACAGCGTGCGGATTTCGACGGTCATGCTTTCGTCGGCCTCGTGGATTTCTGGCGCCGGGTCCTGGTAGGGATATTGGCTGGCGAGCCAAACCTCGCCTTTTTCGAGCAGCTCCGTGGGATGGTACGAGAGTTTGGCCTGTCTCAGGCCAGGCAGCCCGAGGTCTTCTTCGCGGTTGATGTAGCGGTAGGGGGCGGCTGCCTGAAGGGCAAAGCGCTGGTTGATGAGCGGGTAGGCGCCTTCGATGTCGGGGCGGGCCTTTTCGATGTGCACCCCGAAGGTGTCGTCCGAGAGGGGCTGGCCGTAGGTGTAGGCCACCACCTGCCCGTCGAGGCGCAGCACGCCGCCCTGCAGGCCCAGCGTTTCGTAGTGTTCAAGGGCCAGATGGATGGCCGCCAGCTCTTCGGGAACGGCCTGGGTCATGACCAGGCATTCGTCGAAATCGGCCCGGCCAAGGGGACGGTACTCGCAGCCGGGTAGGGAGGCCAGTTTGTGCAGGTGGTTGCGCTTGGGCTGGTATTTCTTGCCTTTCAGGTCGATCAGATGGGCACTTCGGTACAGATAATCGAAGTCTTCGCGCATGGGCCTATATATATAGGTGTCGGGACAAAGCGCATCGAGTCGCTCAAATTGCCGTCGGGTGACCCCTCGCAACACCAACGGCTCTCCTTCCCTGTCGGCTTCACGGGCCAACTCCTGCATGAGTTGCGGCAAATCCTTGTGATCAGGCTGCCGGCCGAGGGGCATCATGTAGGAATGATGCCCGTGCTGGTCGCGGAAGCGCACCACCAGGTGATTGCGGTCGTGGGCGAAGGTGGTCTGGAAATAGCCTTGCCAACTGAAGATATTGGTGAAGGAACAGTCGCAACTGCGCTCTCTGCCGGCTTGGAAAAAACTGTCGAAGAGGGGTTTGTCGCTGACAAGGATGGGACGGTACTGGCGCATGGACTATTGGGCGGGATCTTCTGGGCAGGCTTTGTCAATCTCGTCCTTGAGTGCCAGCAATTCGTCGCGCAGGGCGATGAGTCGGTCGCGCAGGGCCATGTGGGCATCCACGCCGACACGTTTTTCCTTGAGTTGCTTTTTAGCCTCGGCGATGCTGCAGCCCTTTTCCTTGAGCAGGAAATGGACCGTGCGGATTTCTTCGATGTCCTGCTGGCGGTATTGCCGAATGCCCGAGGCGGTCTTGCGCGGACGGATGTTGTCGAACTCTTTTTCCCAATAGCGCAGGGTGGGCTCGGTGACCCCGATGGCGCGGGCTACTTCCTTGATCGAGTAATAGAGTTTTTCGGCCATGGCAACAAGGGGCTTAGTCCATAGGCATGCCCGAGTTGGACAGCGTGGTGAGCATGTCGTCGTATTCTTCGGGCGTGAGGTCTATGAAGAAATAGTAGATGGGGTTGTTGGGATTGCCATGGAGGCGCACCTCGTAGTGGAGGTGGGGTGCCGTGCTCTTGCCCGTATGCCCGCTCAGGGCGATCAGATCGCCGCGCTTGACTTTCTGCCCCACTTTGACTTTGGCCGAATTGTTGGTCAGGTGGGCATAGTAGGTTTCGTAGCCGTAGCCGTGGTCGATGATAATCAGGTAGCCGTAGCCGCCCCGCTGGTAGCCGATGTAAGACACGGTGCCGTCGGCCGTGGCAAAAACCTCGCTGCCACGGGGCACGGAAAAGTCGATGCCTTTGTGGAAACGGCGGTCGCCGTAGATGGGGTCGGTGCGCCAGCCATAGCCGGAGGCCTCCCTGCGGAGGACACTGTTCTTGACAGGCTGGATGGCGGGCAGGTGGGCGATGCGGTCTTCGTTGTTGCGCACCAGGTCGGCCAGTTCATCGTACGACTTGGACTGGATATAGACCCGGTGGGCCAGGTCGTCGAGCTGGCTGCTGGTATTGACCACCAGATCGTGCCAGGCCAGGTCGGCCCAGCCGCTGTAGCGGTCGGTACGGCCCAGGTCGGAGAGGCTGCGATGGTTGACCGGCTCGGCCTGCAGGATGGCGCGGTACATGTTGTCGTCGCGCTCTTCGAGGTCCTGCACCACCGTTTCGATGTCCTTGACCTGTCGGCGCAACACTTCGTATTGCATGGCCAGGCGGTCGTTCTCTTCCTTGAGCTTGCGCGTGTCGGGCGAATCGAACAGGGCCGAATAGAGGAAGAAGGCGGCCACACCGGCCAGGATACCCCAGAGCGCATAGACAACCACTCTCCAGATTCTTCGGGAGAGTCCGGCCTGGTAGGGCTCGAAATTCAGTGTCTGTTCGTTGAAGCGAAACAGTGTATGTTTCTTGGACATGCTTTTCGTTTTCCTTCTTTGCATCCGGCTCGCAAAAGTAAGAATTTTATTGTAATTTTGCGGCCCGTTGTTCAAAAAATGAAGTTATGCTCACAGCAAAAGAAATCCGAGAATCATTCAAAAGCTTTTTCGCTTCCAAAGGGCATCAGATTGTCCCTTCGGCACCGATGGTCGTCAAGGACGACCCCACGCTGATGTTTACCAATGCCGGTATGAACCAGTTCAAGAACATTTTCCTGGGTCAGGCGGCGGCGAAATATCCGCGGGTGGCGGATTCGCAGAAGTGTTTGCGCGTGAGCGGCAAGCATAACGACCTGGAGGAGGTCGGCCACGACACCTACCACCATACCATGTTCGAGATGCTGGGCAACTGGTCGTTCGGCGACTATTTCAAGAAGGAGGCCATCGCTTGGGCCTGGGAATATCTGACCGGAGTGCTCAAGCTCGATCCCGACCGGCTCTATGCCACGGTGTTCGAGGGCAGTGCCGAAGACGGTGTGCCCCGCGACGACGAGGCTGCCGGCTACTGGGCTGAGTTCCTGCCCGCCGAGCGCATCATCAACGGCAACAAGCACGACAATTTCTGGGAGATGGGCGACACAGGTCCCTGCGGTCCCTGCTCCGAAATCCATATCGACCTGCGTCCCGATGAGGAGAGAGCCCGCGTGAGCGGCCTCAGCCTGGTCAATCACGACCATCCCCAGGTCATCGAAATCTGGAACCTCGTGTTCATGCAGTTCAACCGCAAGGCCGACGGCAGCCTCGAGCCGCTGCCTGCCCGCAACATCGACACGGGCATGGGCTTCGAGCGTCTTTGCATGGCCGTGCAGGGCAAGACCTCCAATTACGACACGGATGTCTTCCAGCCCATCATCAAGGAAATCGGCCGCCTGTGCGAGGTGACCTACGGCCAGGACGAGAAGACCGATATCGCCATGCGCGTCATCGCCGACCATATCCGCACCATCGCCTTCTCCATCACCGACGGCCAGCTGCCTTCCAATGCCAAGGCCGGCTATGTCATCCGCCGCATCCTGCGCCGGGCTGTCCGCTACGGCTATACTTTCCTGGGTCGCCGCCGTCCCTTCCTGTATCGGCTGTTGCCTGCCCTGATCGATTCGATGGGCTCGGCCTATCCCGAACTGCAGGCTCAGCAGGTGCTGGTCGAACGGGTCATCAAAGAGGAGGAAGAAGCCTTCCTCAGAACCTTGGAAACCGGCATCAAGTTGCTCGACAAGAAGATGGAAACGCTCAAGGCTGCCCACGGCACCACGCTCGACGGCCGCGATGTATTCACGCTCTATGACACTTTCGGCTTCCCGCTCGACCTGACCGAGCTGATTCTGCGCGAGAACGGGCTGCAGGCCGACATCGAAGGCTTCAATGCCGAGATGCAGCAGCAGAAAGAGCGTGCCCGTCATGCCGCCGCCGTGGAAACGGGCGACTGGGTCATCCTCAAGGACCAGGAATCGGGTTTCGTAGGGTACGACTTCACCGAGTACGATGTGGAAATTATCCGCTACCGCAAGGTGTCGCAGAAGGGCAAGACCTTCTATCAGCTGGCCCTGGACCACACACCTTTCTATGCAGAGATGGGTGGCCAGATCGGTGACACTGGCTATTTGGAAGCCGACGGCAAGAAAATCACTGTCCGTGATGTCAAGAAGGAAAACAACCTGAGCGTGCATATCGTGGACGAACTGCCCGAAGATCCCACCCAGACCTTCCATGCCGTTGTCAATGCCGGCCGCCGGCAGAAGATTTCGGCCAATCATACCGCCACCCACCTGTTGCACGAGGCTTTGCGCCAGGTGCTGGGCACCCATGTCGAGCAGAAGGGCTCCTATGTGAGCGACAAGCTGCTGCGTTTCGACTTCTCGCATTACCAGAAGCTGACACCCGAGGAACTCCGTCGCGTCGAGCATCTGGTCAACGACAAGATCCGTGCCTGCATCGCCCTGGACGAGCATCGCAACGTGCCCATCGCCGAGGCCCGTCAGATGGGTGCCATGGCCCTGTTTGGCGAAAAATACGGCGACGAAGTCCGTGTGGTTCGCTATGGCACTTCCATCGAACTTTGCGGCGGTACGCACATCAGCAACACGGGCCGCATCGGAGCCTTCCGTATCCTCACTGAGAGTTCCATCGCCGCCGGTGTACGCCGCATCGAGGCCATCACGGGCGAACAGGTCGAAGAATTCACCGATGCTTTGGTCGATAACATGGCCGAGATCAAGGAACTGCTCAACAACTCACCCAAGTTGGTCGAAGCCCTGCATCGCATGATCGATGAAAACAAGGACTATAAGAAGCAGGTCGAAGGCTTCATGGCCGAAAAGGCTGCCATGGTCAAGGAAACCGTCAAGCAACGGGCCGAGGTCCGCAACGGTATCACCATACTCAGCCTCAATGCCAGTCTGCCGGCCGATGCCGTCAAGAACATCGCCTTCCAGCTGCGTGGCGAGATGGGCGACAACTTCCTGTTCGTAGCCGGCACCGAGTTTGACGGCAAGCCTTTGCTCACCGTGATGCTGGGCGCCGATCTGACGAACCGTGGCCTGAATGCCGGCGCGCTGGTACGTCAAGCCGCCACCCATATCCAGGGCAACGGCGGTGGCCAGGCGCATTTTGCCGTGGCCGGCGGCAAGGATGTCCAAGGTCTTGCGGCTGCCATCCAGGCAGTGATCGATGCCGTGACCTGCTAGTTCCGGATCGGATATCATACAGCAACCCCCGGGAGTCTGAGGCTTCCGGGGGTTGTTTTATGCTGTTGTGACCCTGTTTAGGAGAGTTCCTTCTTTTGGACCACGCGCGAAACCGAGCTGATGGCCTTGAGCCCCTTGAGCTTGGCAATGAGCAGGTTCAGATCCTCCAAATCGTGGACATAGAGCGATATGTAGCCTTTGAAAATACCGTCGTGGGTTTCGATGTGGAGCATCTTGATGTTGAAGGAGAAGTCCGACGAGATGATGCGCGAGATCTGGGCCAGCACGCCGATTTCGTCCGAGCCGGTGATTTCCAGGTCGGCCGGGAAGGACATCATTTTGTGGGTGGCCCATTGGGCCGAGATGATGTTGTTGCCGTGGATGCTCTTGAGTTTCATCACCTCGGGGCAGAGCTGCTTGTGGACCGAGATCGTGCCGTCTTTCTCCAGGTAGCCGACCACTTCGTCGCCGGGGATGGGCTGGCAGCAGGGGGCCAGTTTGTAACGGCCCTGCACGGCTTCTTCTGTGAGCTGGTGCACGCCCTTGGCATCGGCCTGGTCGCGCATTTCGTCCTTCTTGCCGCTGCGGCCGAAGGCCAGCTGCCAGTATTTGACCAGGATATTCGACGAACCCTTGCGGAACACCTCCTGCATCACGGCGTCGCTGAGCTGGATTTCCTCTCTCGACAGCTTGAAGAGCAGGTCGTCGCGGCTCTTGCACTTGAAGTATTCGATCAGGGCCTGGTAATTCTCGGTCGAGGCGGCCAGCCGGTTGCGTGAGAAATACTCGGCCAGGGTGGTCTCGGCCTGTTTGAAAGCGGTCTTGTTCTCGCGGCGCAGCCAGGTACGGATCTTGGCATAGGCCTTGCCGGTCGAGACAAACTGCAGCCATTCATATTTGGGCGTCTGACTGTCGGAGGTGAGTATCTCGATCTGGTCGCCGCTCTTCAGTACATAGCTCATGGGTACCAGCTGGTGGTTGGCCTTGGCGCCGATGCAGTGGTAACCGAGTTCGGTGTGCAATTCGAAGGCGAAGTCCAGGGCGGTGGCCCCTTGGGCGATGGTCTTGATTTCCCCCTTGGGGGTGAAGACAAAAATCTCCGACGAGAAGAGATTCATCTTGATGGTGTCGAGCATGTCGATGGCATTGGGCTCGGGATGCTCGAGTATTTCCTTGATGGTGAGAATCCAGCGGTTCAGCTCGTTTTCTTCTTCCACTTCGCCGGCTTTGTATTTCCAATGGGCGGCGAAGCCCCTTTCGGCGATGTTGTCCATGCGGCTGCTGCGGATCTGCACTTCGATCCAGTCGCCTGAGGGCCCCATGACGGTGGTGTGCAGGGCCTGGTAGCCGTTGGCCTTGGGATGGTTGATCCAGTCGCGCAGACGGTCGGGATGGGCCCGGTAGAGGTTGGTGACGATGGCGTAGATGTCCCAGCACTTGTTCTTTTCCCAGGCCAGCAACTCCTTTGGCGTCATCTCTTCGGGCGATTCGAAGATGATGCGGACGGCCAGGATGTCGTAGATCTCGTCAAACTGCAGGTTTTTGGTCTGCATCTTGCGCCAGATGGAATAGACCGACTTGACGCGGCCGCGGATGGTGTAGTTCAGACCCAGTTCGTCCATGTCCTTGAGCAGGGGCGCCTTGAATGCCTGGTAGAGTTTTTCGCGGTCTTCGGCCGTGCTGGCCAACTTTTCGGCGATTTCGCGATATTCCTTGGGATGTTCGTAGCGGAAGCTGAGATCTTCCAGTTCGGTCTTGATCTTGTTCAGTCCCAAACGGTGGGCCAGGGGCGCATACAGGTAGAGTGTCTCGCTGGCAATCTTGTCGCGCTTGCGGGGCAGCATGGCCTCCAGGGTACGCATGTTGTGCAGACGGTCGGCCATCTTGATGAGTACCACGCGGATGTCTTCGGCCATGGTCAGCAGCAGGCGCCGGAAGTTTTCGGTCTGGGTGGAGGCTTGCTCGCCAAAGATGCCGCCCGAAATCTTGGTCAGTCCCTCCACGATGGAAGCTATCTTGTCGCCAAAGTTGTGGCGGATGTCGTCGATGGTGTATTCCGTGTCTTCCACCACGTCGTGCAGCAGGGCCGAGCAGATGGACGTGGAACCCAGGCCTATTTCGTCGCAGCAGATGCGGGCCACGGCCAGCGGATGCAGGATATAGGGTTCTCCCGAGCGGCGCTTCACCCCGCGGTGGGCCTTTTCGGCAAAGCGGAAGGCCTTGGTGATGATCTCCACCTTCTTGCGATGGTTCGAGCGAAGATAATCGTCGAGCAAGGCTTGGAACTCCTGTTCGACAAGCAGATCTTCGGGACTTTTTTCCACAGTGTTCTGTTCGGCTTCCATAGCGCTTGGGTTAATAGATGATGAGACGTTGTCCGACCCGCAGCATGTCGCTCTTCAGATTGTTCCAGGTCTTGAGTTGTTTGACCGTGACATGATACTTGCGGGCGATATTGTAGAGGTTGTCTCCCGACCGGACACGATAGACGATGGCTTCTCCCTCGGCCCGGTTGCCCACCTTGGCCGGAGCCTTGCTCAGATTGGCGGTGAGCAGTTCCTGCCGTTTGTAGTTGGCAATGCTGTCCTGGTAGGTGATGAAAGTGGGCGTGTATTCGGCCGGCAGGTACAGGATGCCGGGCTTGTCGGGGGTGCCGTGGGCAATGTTGTTGCGGAAATGCGGATTGAGCTGCTTGAGACTCTCGATGGGAACGTGGCAGACATCCGATATCTGCTGGAAATGCATGTTCTGATGGATCATGAAGGTGTCGGCCACCAGGCGGTAGTTCAACTTGGCGGGGCAGATGCCGTGGGCCTCGTGGTAGTACATGGCGTAGTTGGCGGCGATGAACAGCGGCACATAGCTGCGGGTCTCCCGGGGCAGGTGATAGTAGATTTTCCAGAAATCCCGGCTGCCCCCGCTGCGGGCGATGGCCTTGCGCACATTGCCCGGGCCGCAGTTATAGGCGGCAATGGCCAGGTTCCAGTCGCCAAACATGTCGTAGAGAGCCTTGAGGTAAAGCATGGCTGCCCGGGTGGATTTGACCGGGTCGCGGCGCTCGTCGGTGAGACTGTTGATCTGAAGACCATAGACCTTGCCCGTTGAGAAGATAAACTGCCACAGACCGGCGGCTCCGGCCCTCGACACGGCATTGGGATTGAGCCCCGATTCGATGACGGGCAGGTATTTCAGCTCCAGCGGCAGCCCGTTTTCCTCGAGGGCCTGCTCGAAGATGGGGAAATAGTACTCGCCCATGGCCAGCATGTTGCTCACCTGCTGGCGGCGCTGGTAGATGTACAGTTCGATGAAGCGCCTCACAATCTGGTTGTAGGTGGCCGGGATGATGTTGGGAAGATTGGCCACCCGGTCGCGATAGATGATATCGGGAATGGGGTCGTCCTCGTCGTCGCGGTCGATGCAGGTGGTGTCTGGACCCAGCAGGCCATGGCACAGCCACTCGTAGTAGAGACTGTCTATGTTGGTGTCGATGTAGTCGTAGGGATTCAGCTCGGGATCGTTGAGCAGGACGCTCGAATCGGTTTCGATGGCCAATTCGGGCACCAGTTCCAGACTGTCGGGCAGGGGCGTCCAGGCAGCTGCCACTTCCAGGCTGTCGATCAGGTCGGTGGTATCGGCTGTCCAGGCGTTTTCTGCTGTCGGCTGCACGATGGGGACCGTCTTGGGTTTGAACAGGGGCAGGCGGGCTTGTGCTCCGAGCACGGCCAGGCTGCAAATAATCAGGACAATTGTTTTTTTCATGGCGGTTTAAAATTTAATGGAACAAGAAAAAAAGGAGGGTGAGCCCCCCGGTGTGTAATTCATGGCGGCGGGGGTCAACGCGTAGTCGGTCGGTTGCGAGCTGGCAGGCTGGCCCAGCTGGAGGCTCAGGTCGTCGCTGATGTCGAAATCGAACAGTTCGGCATCGACATAGGCATCCAGGATACAGATCAGATACCAGGCCACGCCGATGATGATGCTCATGTCGCGGTAGCGGCGGAAATGCAGCTGCCGGTTCTTGAACAGCGTGTTCATCTGGGAAGCGGAATAGGAAGCTCCCGGCGGCAGCAGTTCCTGGTAATAGTTGGTGGTGGGATCGTTGTCGATCAGGTCGCGGTAAGCGTTGGTATAGGCGTTGTAGTATTTGTTGTTCCAGGAGATGGCATAGGTGACCCCCACAAAGCCGCCGGCCACGATGGGCAGCTTCCAATAGCGGCGGTTGTAGAACTGTCCCAGCCCGGGAAACAGGGCGGCATACCACAGGGCTTTGCCCGAATCGGGGTGGAACTCGGTGGTGTCGATGACAATCGACTGCTGCATTTGTCCTTCGAAGCGGAAACTGTCGGTCTGCAGGATCATCTCTCCCTCCTGGCCCGCTTCCAGACGCAGGGTGTCGATGGGCTGCAGGAAGGCCCTGTCGTCGGTCACGGCCGTGCTGTCGGCCGACTGGGCGCGCAGGGGCAGGGCCGCCAGCAACAGTCCCAGGCAGCACAGCAGTCTGAGGCAGATGCCCGGACAAGGGCGACGGAAGTGATTTCGGGCAGTCAACACGGCAGGTTTATAGGATCTTGTCCAGGCGGCTCATGATTTCCTCCAACTTCTTTTCCGACTTGAAGGGGATGTTGATGCTGCCCCGGCCGTTCTCATCGACCGTCAGGCGGACTTTGGTGCCCAATTTGTCGCAGAGCAGCTGCTGGAGCTCGCTATAGGCAGCGGTGGCCTGTTTGCGACCTGCCTGGCGCTGGGCTTTCGAAGGCAGGCCTTCCTGGACGCGGCGGGCCAGGCTCTCCACCTGACGCACGGAATAACCGTGGCGGACAATGTCTTCGTATAGGGCCAGTTGGGCCGTGGGGCTGTCGATGCTGAGCAGTGCCCGGGCATGGCCCATGTCTATTTTCTTGTCTTTCAATCCCATCTGTATTTCGGCGGGCAGTTTGAGCAGACGCAGGTAGTTGGTGATGGTGGCCCGCTTCTTGCCGATGCGCTCGCTGAGCTTCTCGTGGGTGAGGTGATAGACTTCCGACAGTTTCTGGTAGGCCAGGGCCACCTCGATGGCATTGAGGTCTTCGCGCTGGATGTTCTCGATGAGCGCCATTTCCATGACATTGTCGTCCTCGGCGGTCTTGATGTAGGCCGGAATGCTCTTCAGCCCCGCCGATTTGGCGGCCCGGTAGCGACGTTCGCCCGAGATGATCTGGTAGCTGCCGTCGTCCATCTTGCGCAGGGTGACGGGCTGGATGATGCCTATCTGGCGGATGGAGGCAGCCAACTCTTCCAAGGCCTCAGGCTCGAAGTCCTTACGGGGCTGGTTGGGGTTGGGATGAATCCTGGCAAGCTCTATTTCGTTGATGGAAGAGGAACCGACCGTCTGGATGTCTTCCGTGCTGATCAGGGCGTCGAGCCCTCTTCCCAAATCGTGTCTTTTGGCCATAGTCAGTTGTTTTTTCTGATGATTTCAAGCGCCAGCTGGATGTGGTCGATGGCGCCTTTGGAATCGGCATCGTAGAGCAGGGCGGGCTCGCCGTGGCTGGGTGCCACGGAAAGGGTGACATTGCGCTGGATGACCGTATTGAACACCAGGCCTTTGAAATGCTTGCGCACTTCGTCTGCCACCTGTCGCGCTGAGCGCAGGCGGCCGTCGTACATGGTGAGCAGGAAGCCTTCTATCTCCAGAGCGGTGTTCAGGTGCCCCTTGATGATGCGGATGGTGTTGAGCAGCTTGGTGATGCCCTCCAGGGCGAAATATTCGCATTGGACGGGAATGAGCACCGAGTCGGCTGCCGTGAGGCAGTTGACCGTGATCAGGCCGAGCGAGGGCGAGCAGTCGATAAGGATGTAGTCGTAGTCGGCTTTGAGCGGCGTGAGTATTTTGCGCAGGATGGTCTCGCGACCGGGCAACTGGATCATCTCCAGTTCGGCGCCGACCAGGTCGATGTGCGAAGGAAGTATGTCGAGGTAGTCGATGTCGGTTTTTCTGATGGCGGTTTTAGGGTCGGCCTGGTCTATCATGCACTCGTAGATGGTCGTTTCGAGTTGCCGGATGTCAACGCCCAGACCGGAAGAGGCGTTCGCCTGCGGGTCGGCATCTACCACCAACACTTTTTTTTCCTGCACCGCCAGCGAAGCGGCCAGGTTGACGGTGGTCGTGGTTTTTCCGACACCGCCTTTCTGATTGGCAATAGCGATAATCTTTCCCATTGTATGGATATAATGAGATACAAAGGTAGTGCATGTGGAGCATAGAAACAAGAGATTTTTCTTCCGTTAAATTTTTTGATTCCCGATGTTTTCCCTACTTTTGTCGCTTAATCGTGATAACTGGAACTTTCAAACAGGTAATGTTATGATGGTAACCGTTAAGGAAGTGACGAGCCGTTCTGAGCTCAGAACCTTCGTCGACTTCCCCAATAGACTGTATAGAGGAAACGAGTTCTATGTCCCCCAGCTGGTATCCGCCGACATGGATACGCTGACTCCCGGAAAAAACAAAGCCTTCGAAGTATGCGAGGGCAAGTATTGGATGGCCTATGACGAAAAAGGCCGTGTCGTCGGCCGTGTCGCCGGCATCGTCAACCACCGCTACAATGCCAAGGTGGGCGAAAAAATATGCCGCTTCAGCTGGATAGATTTCATCGACGACAGGGCTGTATCGACGGCCCTGCTCGACCAGGTGACCGCCTATGCCCGCGAGATGGGCATGAACAAGCTCGAGGGTCCGATGGGCTTCCTGGAATTCGACGTGACGGGTATCCTGGTTGAAGGCTTCGACCAGCTGCCCACGGCCTATGGCAAGTACAATGCCCCTTATTACGAGGATCATCTGCTGGCTTACGGTTTTGAAAAGGGTACCGACTATGTGGAATACCTGGTCTCCGTGCCCGAAGTCATCCCCGAACGCTATCACCGCCTGTCGGACATTGTGGCCAAGAAGCAGAAGGTACACGAAGCTCCGATCCGCAAACGCTCAGAAATCCTGCCCTATGCCGAGGGTATTTTCAAATGTATGAACGCTTGCTATTCCGCTTTGCATGGCTTTTCGGAACTCTCTCCCGGCCAGTGCGAAGACCTGAAGAAGCAGTTCTTCTCCTTCCTCAACCCCGATTTCACTTCGATCATCCTTGACGAGAATGGCGAGGTGGTGGCTTTCGGCATTTGCATTCCCTCGCTGGCCCGCGCCTTGCAGAAAACCGGCGGCCGCCTGTTCCCCTTCGGATTTGTCCATGTGCTGCGTGCCCTGCGTAAGAACGACACGCTCGACGCCCTGCTCATCGCCATTTCTCCCGAATACCAGAGCAAGGGCCTCAATGCGATGATCTTTGACAAACTGGCCCAGGGGATCCAGAAAAACGGCGTGCATTTCGTCGAAAGCACCCGCGAACTGGCCGACAATGCCAGTGTCCAGAACCTCTGGGGCTATTTTGAATACAAACAGAACAAACGTGCAAGAACCTATATCAAAAACATATAGTCATGGACGAAACTAAAACAGTGAGAATACAGACTTCTGTGCTCAATGCTGCAGAGAAAAAGGTGCTGGTCTGGCTGGCCGAAAGACAACCGCGCTGGATCAATTCCGACATGCTGACCTTCCTGGGCACCCTGGGTGCCATCGTCATAGGTGCCGGCTATATGTTGTCCGACCTGAATATCAAATACCTGTGGATTGCCTCCCTGGGTTTTGTCATCAACTGGTACGGCGACTCCCTGGACGGCACCCTGGCCCGCGTGCGCAAGCAGCAGCGCCCTATCTATGGTTTCTATGTGGATCATACCATGGATGTGGTCAACGAGATCTTCATGTTCCTGGGTATCGGACTCTCTCAGCTGGTCCATTTTGACCTGGCGGTGCTCTGTCTGCTGCTCTACATCATGCTCACCTTGAACGTGACGACCAACACCCATCTGAAGGGCGAGTTCAAACTGACCTACTTCAGCCTGGGTCCGACCGAGTTCCGCCTGCTGATGATCGTGGCCAACACGCTACTCATCTATGTCAAGCCCATTACGGCCTACAGCCGTGAATTCGTGTTCCGCGGTTCGACCATAACGGTGGGTATGCTTGACTATTTTGCCCTGGCCGTGCTGGTGCTGCTGTCGGTTATCTACGTGGTGACCATTATCAAGGACATTTGCTACTACTCGAAAAAAGACCCCCTGCCCGAGCGTCATGATAAGTAAGGCCTCCTGGCTGCGGATGCTGGTCAAGCTGCTTAAGTTTTCAAGCACAAGCCTGCTGGGCACCGGCGTTGACACGCTGGTGCTCTGGTTGTGTTCCGACTATGTGTTTTCGGACAGCTATGTGGGTGTCAACATCATTTCGCCGGCCATCTCTTTCGAGGCGGCGGCCCTGACCAATTTTACCATTGCCTATTTCTTCATCTGGAACGATCGGCTCAGTATCCAGAACTTGAGGTCTTTTGTCCGTCATTTTCTGGGCTACAACCTTTCGTGTATGGGCGTCTTCCTTTTGAAGATGGGCTTTCTGCTGCTCATCCAGTACTTGTTCCGGTGGGATGTCATCTTGTGCAACCTGCTGGCTGTCTGCCTGAGCGGTTTTTTCAATTTCCTCATGAACGAGCGGGTTATCTTCCGCAGAATCAAAAACACGAAAGAAACAGAGTAGAGTATGCCATCGGTTGTCACCATACAGGAACTGGAACAAGCGGCCCCGATTTTCCGGGGCAAGGCCGGCAATGCACTGGCCCGCGGACTGCTGAAAATGCTGGCGGTCGACAAGGTCTGCGCCACGACCGAACGGTTCAACTATTCGCAGGGGGCCGATTTCGCCTGCAATATTCTTCGGGAATTCGGCGGCGATTACCAGATAGGCAACTCATTCCGGCTCGGCGAGCTGCCCCAGGGTCCTTTCATCACCGTCAGCAACCATGCCTACGGCCATATCGACGGCATCCTGCTGGCCGATATCTTCGGACATCTCCGGCCAGACTACAAGATCATGGTCAACAAGATCCTGACCCGCATCTACCCCCTGCAGCCTTCGTTCATCACGGTCGTTCCCCAGGGCAATGTCAAACGCTCTCCCACCAGTGAGAGCCTGGCCGGCATCAAAAGTGTGCTGGCTCATGTCGGCGAAGGCCATCCCATCGGCTTCTTTCCTTCGGGCGCCGTCTCCGACCTCTCGCTCAAGGATCGTTGCATCCGCGACCGCGACTGGCAGGACGATGTCATCAAGCTCATCCGCAAGGTCAAAGTGCCCATCGTGCCGGTGCGTTTCTTCGACCACAACTCGATGTATTTCTATCTGTTGGGTCTGCTCGACTGGCGCATCCGCGTGACCCGTCTGCCGGCCGAGATGTACAACAAGCAGGGCAAACTGGTGCGCCTGGCAGTGGGTGAGACCATCTCGGTCGAACAACAGCAGCAATGCGGCTCGGTCGAAGAGCTCAAGGCCATGTTGCGCCGGTCGGTCTATGAGATGCCACTGCCCGATGATTTTGTATCCAAGTATGATTATTTCGGGAACAATGACCGGTAACTATATCCAAGACAACCATTATTTTCAGCCGCTCAAAGTGCCCTGCTACCAGACTGACGGCCTTTTCCGCCTGAAGCCGGCCGCCTTTTTGGACATGGCCCAGGAAATTGCTTATCTGGCTGCCAATGAAATGGGTTTCGGCTACGAGGCCTTGCTCAAGCTGCACACGGCCTGGGTGGTTTCGCGTATGCAGTTCAGGTTCCTGCGTCCGGCCCTCTGGCGCGAGGAACTCTTGCTTGAGACATGGCATAAGGGCCAGAACGGGCTGTTTTTCCTGCGCGATTTCCTGCTGCAGGACAGTGAGCGCCGGCCCCTGGTCGTGGGTACCAGTTCTTGGCTCATCATCAACACGGAGACCCGCCGGCTGGTCCGCAGCGACGAGATGGCCCATCTCTTGCCGCTCAGCACGCGCGGTGAGGGCGATGCCATCGTCGAACCCTGCGGCAAGGTGACCATGCCCGCCGACCTGCCGCATGAAGTAGTGAAGACGCATGTGATTGGCTATTCGGATATCGATATCGTGGGGCATACCAACAACGCCCGCTACCTGGTGTGGGGCATGGACTGCATCGACTACGAAGTGACTTCAAAGCGTCCTGTCAAGTGCTTGAGCATCAACTTTAACCACGAGACCCGTGCCGGGGATGCCGTGGTCTTGTCCAAAGCGGTACGCAGCACCGGCGATGCCCTGGTCTATACCGTTGAAGGGGTGTGCGAGGGCAAGTCGGTCTTCTGCGCCGAGTTTGTTTTCTAATCCAGATTGTAGAAAGTCTCGAAGGCCCGGCAGGTATATTCCTGGTCGGCCACGGCGGCTGTTTCCCTCACGGAGTGCATGGCCCACATGGGATTGCCCATGTCCACGCCCCGCATGGGCAGTTGCGAGGTGAGGATGTTGCCCAGGGTGGAACCGCCGGCCATGTCGGAATGGTTGACGAAATACTGGCAGGGGACACCGGCCTGGCGGCAGATCTCGGCAAAGACAGCCGCCGAATCGGCATCGGTTACATATTTCTGGTTGGCATTGATCTTGATGACCGGTCCGCCGCCCATGACGGGATGGTTGGTCGGGTCGTGCTTGTCGGGGTAGTTGGGATGAAGGGCATGGGCCATGTCGGCCGAAATCATGAACGACTGTTCCACTGCACGGCTCAGACCGCCTTCGACCGCTCCTTGGTTGTCGACTATCCTTTCGAGCAGTTGGCGCAGGATGGGCGAAGCCGCTCCCTGTTTGGTGCCGCTGCCGGTCTCCTCGTTGTCGAAAACGGCCAGCACCTGGGTCATGGCTGTCGGGTGGCTGGCCAGTAGGGCATGCAGTCCGGCATGGACCATGGCCAGGTCGTCCAACCGGCCCGAGGAAATGAATTCATCGTTGAGGCCGAAAAGACAGGCTTTCTCTGTGTCATAGAGCGAGAGGTCGAAATCCAGGATGTCTTCCTGTTTTACTTTGAGCTCGTCGGCAATCAGGCGGAGCAACACTTGGTCTTTGCCCAGCTGGTCGTTGACAAACCCGATGACAGGCAGCATGTCGCGCTGCTTGCTCAAGGGGTTGCCCTCGTTGACCTGGCGGTTGAAATGGATGGCCAGGTGGGGGATGGTGAGCAGCGGGCGGCGGATGTGCAAGCGGCGGGTCTGCGGATGCAGCGGATCGTCGCCCCGCAGCACAACGCGGCCGGCCAGCGACAGGGGCCGGTCGAACCAGGTGTAGAGGATACCGCCGCCATAGACTTCGGTGTTGAGTTTGAGGACGCCTCCTTCGCTGACGATGCCGGCAGCGGGTTTGATGCGGAAACCGGGGGAGTCGCTGTGGGCGCAGATCAGTTTGAAACCAGCCTCGGCCGGGTGTTTCGTCCCCATGCGGAAAGCCATGACGGCTGTGTGGTTCTTACAAGCGAAATAGCCTTGTCCGGCTTGCAACTTTGGCAAGGGCAGTGACAGGTCGAGGGCTTGGAAGCCATTTTCCCTGAGCCGCTGTTCGACGTAGGCGGCGGCCAGGAAGTTGACGGGCGAAGCATCGAGCAGGCCCAGCAGTTCGGCAGCGATTTTCTTGCTCATAGCGTATGTTTTTTTATTGATTGTCGGAATTTATTGGTTGTCGGCCGGTTGTGTGGAGGTCAGTCCCATATAGGAGGCCATCAGCGCGGCTGCACGGCGGGCGGCACCGGGAGCGCCCAGTTTTCGGATGATGTCGCGGTAGTCGGCCAGCATGTTTTCGCGGACCGGACCGTCGAGTATCTCGTCCAGGGCCGCCTGCAGTTCGTCGGGACGGTAGGCGATGAGCTCCTTGACAGTCTCGTGCCCCGACACCAGGTTGACCAGGGAAATGTAGGGGGTATGGACCAGCACGGTACGGACCAATTTGACGATCCATTTGCGGCGCACCATGCGGTAGCAGACCACCTGGGGCACCTCGAACAGCGCCGTCTCCAGCGTGGCCGTGCCCGAAACCACCAGAGCCGCATGGGCTACCGACAGCAGAGCATAGGTCTGGTCGAAGATGAGCGGGAAGGGATAGTCTTTGAGCCACTCGACATAGTTTTCGGGGCTCATGCCGGGTGCGCCGGCGACGACCACCTGGTAGCGGTCCTGGTAGCGGGCGGCTACCTGCAGCATGAGGGGCAGGTTCTGGCGCACTTCCTGCCGGCGGCTGCCAGCCAGAAGGGCCAATACAGGTTTTTCAGGATCCAGGCCCCACTGTCGGCACCACTGCTGCCGGTCGGGACGATGGGAGAGGAATTCGCTGACACTGTCCATCGTGGGATTGCCCACGTAGTCGGCTGGATAATCTCTTTGGGCAAACCAGTCTTTCTCGAAGGGGAAGATGATGAAGAGCTTGTCCACGTAGCGTTTGAAGTCGCGGATGCGGTAGCCCTTCCAGGCCCAGATCTTGGGCGAGATGTAGAAATAGACCGGCAGGCGGGGCAGGTGTTTTTTGACGTAGGCGGCGATGCGGAGGTTGAAGCTGGCATAATCGACCAGAATGAGCAGGTCGGGCTGCCAATCGGCAATGTCTTGCCGGCACAGCCGGATGTTGCGCAGCAGGCTGCGGGCATGCAGGGCCACCTGGATGAATCCCATGTAGGCCAGTTCACGGTAGTGCCTGACGGGCGATCCGGCCACGGCAGCCATCTTGTCGCCGCCGAAAAAGCGGAATTCGGCCGCCGGGTCCTGCTCGCGGAGGGCTTTCATCAGGTTGGAGGCATGCAAGTCGCCGGATGCCTCGCCGGCTATCAGGTAGTATTTCATCTTACCATTCCCATTTTTTCAACATGTCCATGGCAGCGTAGGCTGTGGCATCTATCTGTTGCGGTACGATGGAGACATAGCCATCGGCCCGGGCCTTGAGGTCATCGTCGGTGGAGTCGGCCGGCTCCAGGTTGACAAAGTGTCCGAACTGCCAGTACAGACCGGGCCGCTTGGGATGCGGACAAGGACTGAAATCGGCCTCGAAGCGGCCGGCGCCCTGACGGCAGATGCGCATGCCTGCTATCGGACCCGGCGGCAGGTTGACATTCAGGCTGACAAAAGGCGGCAGCCCATGCCGGATCACGTTGAGCGCTATCTTTTCGACATAGGGCAGGGCCTGGCTGAAATCGGCGTCGGGGTCGTAGTTGTCGAGCGAGAACGCCACTGAGGGCAGCCCCGACATGCAACCTTCCTGCGCCACGCCCAGCGTGCCGGAATAGTGGATCGACACCGAGCCGTTGTAACCATGGTTGATGCCCGAAAAAACGAAATCGGGCCGACGCTCCTTGAGCAGTAGCTTGAGGGCTATCTTGACACAGTCGGCCGGGGTGCCGTTGCATTCCCAGATGGTGAGCCCCGTCTCCTGACGGGCCAGACGGTAGCCGAGCGGATGGGTCATGGTGAAGGCCGTGGACATGCCCGAACGCTCGTTGTCGGGCACCACCGCGGCAATGTCGCCATGGGGACGCAGCAGGTCGATTAGGGTGTGGAGGCCTTTGGCGTGGATGCCGTCGTCGTTGGAAATCAAAAACAGGGGTTTCATATTATGTTGGTCTTTTTATCGGAAGAGTTTAAGCAATTGGTCGTCGCTGGCTTGTGGCACAAAGCGGCGCACCTGGGCTTTGAGCCTTTCCAGGGATTCTTCCGGGCTGTGGCCGGGGTCCAGATCGAAGTCGATAAACAGATCCTCGGGCCGGCAAAAGGAGGCCTGTTGCCAGCCGTTGTAGTGCAGGTCGTCACCCCGATAGACCCGGTCGATGTTGCCGATGACCAGCCGGGTGTCGTTTTGCAGGCGCATGAGCAGGCTGTCGGCGGCCGATTTCTTGACCGACAGGAGCCGGCGCACCTCACGTACGGTGATGAGTCCTTTTTGCTCCACTTCCTTCATGACGGTGAGTTGGCTGCCCGAAGGCTGGTAGCGGGCCTGGGTGCGTTTCCAATTCATCAGCTCGCGGTAGCACTCGACCGTGGCGAAGGCGCTTTTGCCGCCGTAAAGGAATTTGCCGTAGGCAATGTCGCCATAGAGCACCACGTCGATCTTCCAGTCCCAGGGCCCCAGTTCCTCATCGGTAAACCAATACTCTTCGGGCGTGTATTCCTCAATGGAATAACCGGGTACCAATCCCGAAAAGAAAGGCACGATGCCCAGGCTCCGGATGGTGTGGTACATCGATTCGGGGCTGTGGATGCTGGCCGAGACCAGATTGTCGATATGATGGTCGATAGGCATGATGACGGCAAATTTACGTTCTATTCGACAGAAAAGCAAACCGAAAGTTTGGCGATGCGCCGTCTTTGCGCTACCTTTGCTCTGAATGCAGACAACAACGGACGCCACTGCGTCCGCCAACGCTCACCACAATGGCAGAAAACAAAGTCGCACTGATCGATCTGCAGCAAATCATCGACAGCCGGGCCAAAGGCCGCCGGGTGCCTTCCTTCCTCATCCGCTGGATAAAGAACTTCGTCCACGAGGATTTTCTCAACAACTATTTCCGCCAGGGGCGGCTGGGCTACGATTTCGCCACCGGCGCCCTGGAATATCTCGACGTCCCGGTGACGGTGCACGGGCTGGAGAACATCCCTGCCGAGGGCAAGTTCGCCTTTGTGAGCAACCATCCCCTGGGAGGCATCGACGCGCTGGCCATCATCTCGGTGTTGGGAATCCACTACCGAGGCAAGATCCGTTTTCTGGCCAATGACATCCTGGCCAGCCTGACACAGCTGTCGGAATACCTGGTCCCGGTCAACAAGCTGGGCAGTAGCCGGCAGAGCAGTTCCCTCTCTACAGGGACCAACGATATCTATGCTTCCGACAACCAGATCATCTGGTTCCCCGCCGGCAAGTGTTCGCGCCGCTACAACGGCAAGATCCAGGATCCGGCATGGCGCAAGACTTTCGTGACCAAGAGCCGGCAGTATCAGCGCGATGTCATCCCTGTATGGATGTCGGGCCGCAATTCGCGCCGCTTTTATTTTATCGACCAGTTGTGCCGATTCTTGAGAATAAAAACTAACTTTGCCATGTTTTGCCTGCCCGACGAACTTTACCGTGGACAGCACAAACCCATCACGGTGAATATCGGCAAACCCATCCCCTGGCAGACGTTTACGTCGGACAGAAAGGACCAGGACTGGGCCGCCTGGGTCAGGGACAAGGCATACGAGTTGAGTGAATAGTATCCCAAGCGGGACATATAGAGGAGAGTATGAAGAAGATAATCGACGCCGTCGAAAAAGAAGTGCTCAAGGCGGAGCTCAATCCCCAGTGTTTTGTCAGAGACACCAACCGGGGTGGCAACCAGGTGTATATTGTGGATAACCAGAATGCGCCCAATGTGATCAGGGAAATCGGCCGCTTGCGCGAGATTGCTTTCCGAAACGGTGGAGGCGGTACGGGCGAAGCCCTGGACATCGACAAGTTCGACACCGATCCGGCCTATGGCTACAAACAGCTGGTGGTCTGGGATCCGGATGCGGAATGCATCATCGGCGGCTATCGCTACACGCTGTGCGACAAGGCTGTGTTCGACTATGAGGGCCAGCCCATCCTGACCTCTTCCCACTTGTTCCATTTCAGCCACCGTTTTCTGAAAAAGTATTTCTTGAAGACCATCGAGTTTGGCCGTTCCTTTGTCAGTGTCGATTACCAGAGCTCCAAGGCGGGCAGCAAGAGCCTATATGCCCTGGACAACCTGTTCGACGGCATCGGCGCCCTGATGCTGCTCTACAAGAACCGCGCCAAATACATGTTCGGCAAGATGACCATCTCCCCCTCCTTCCCCGAGGAAGGACTGGCCATGATCCTGTATTTCCTGAACAAGCATTTCGGGGAGCGCAACGAACACCTGATCGTGCCCAAGCATCCCTTCAAGGTGAAGACCCCCCATCGCCTCAAGCATGTGCTCACGGAAGACGGCTTTGCCGAGGACTACAAGATACTGAAGGCCGAAATCCTCAAGATGGGGGTTTCCATTCCGCCCTTGGTCAATTCCTACATGAACCTTTCGGCCACGATGAAGATCTTCGGCACTTCCATCAACGACGAATTCGGCAATGTGCTCGATACGGGGCTTTTGATCAATTTCGACGAAATGAATCCCGACAAGAAACATCGGCATGTCCGCATGCAGGCTGTCGATCTGAAGTCACTTTTCCGTCGCTTCCGCAAGGAGAGATAAGATGAACCTGATAGTGTCCTTATTGCTGGGCCTGCTAGTGCTGGGAGCCGTGCTGGTCATCATTGTCGATCGGGGCGAACCGGGCGGCAAGCTGGCCTGGTTGCTGGTCATCGCCCTTCTTCCGGTCATCGGCTTGGTCCTGTATATCCTGATAGGCATCAACTACCGTCACCATTGGTTCTACAATGCGCGTCACCAACGTTCGCGAGAGGCTTTCGACCAGGGAGCCGACGACAGGTTGCGGGATTTGCTTTTCGGCCATGCCCACGAAGAGAAAATCAGGGAGGAATTCCGTCCATTGGTCCGCCTGCTGCAACGGGGTAGCTGGATGGCGCTCACCGACGGCAACAGTTTCGAGGTCATCACCAACGGGCAGCGCAAGTATGAGCTGCTCATGCAGGATTTGCGCGAGGCCAGGGAGTCGATCCACATGGAGTATTTCCGCTTCGGCCGCGACAAAGGCAGCCGTGAAGTCAAGCGCCTGCTGATGGAAAAGGCCCGGGAAGGGGTCAAAGTGCGTTTCCTGAACGAGAATGTGGCCAACCTGCCCATCAGCACCTTCTACTATGATGCCATGAAGAAGGCCGGGGTGGAAGTGGTCAAATTCAGCAATCCGCGCTATCATCTGCTCAAATACGTCACCAAACTCAACTACCGCAACCACCGCAAAATCGTGGTCATCGACGGCCGGATCGGCTACACGGGCGGCATGAATATCAACGACCATTATTTCCACCAGTGGCGCGACACGCACCTGCGTATCGTGGGCGATGCCGTGGCGGCTTTGCAGACCTCCTTCCTGGATTCCTGGCTCACCGCCCGGGGCACCATCGACCGGCCCGTGATGGACTATTTCCCGATGCTCAGCAACCCAACCCCGGTTCCGTCGCAGGCCTTCAACGGCAAACTCATGCAGGTGGTGCCCGACGAACCCGAGGCCGAATGGCCCACCTTGTTGATGGCCACCGACTGGATTGTGCAGCATGCCCGTCGCTATGTCTATCTGCAAACGCCCTATTTTGTGCCGCCGGTTCCATTGCTCGATGCCCTGAAGAGCGCTGCCCTGAGCGGGGTGGATGTGCGCCTGATGCTGTCGCGCCGCAACGACACCAAGTTCATGGAGGCGGTCAACCGCTCGTTCTACGCCGAACTGCTGGAAGCTGGTGTTAAAATTTTTGAATACGAGACCGAATTCATGCATTGCAAGACCCTGCTATGCGATGACTACCTGACCAGCATCGGCACGGCCAATCTCGACTACCGCAGTTTCAACATCAACTACGAAGTCAACACCTATATCTTCGATGAGCCGGTGGCTGCCCATTACCTGGAGATTTTCCGCAAGGACATGGACGACTGCAGCGAAGTAACTTTGGACGAAGTGGCGCGGTATCCTTGGTACAAGGTGTTGTGGCAGAACTTCCTGCGCTTGTTCTCGTCGATATTGTAATCGCTTTTCAGAGATAATAGACCGCCCCCAGCCGATACTGTGTGAAGGGGTAGTCGTGGAGGCCCTGTTGGAAAAACAGGTAGGGCTCGATGTGATCGAAGCGCCAGGCGGTGCGGACTTTGAGCGTGCAGGGCCGGTCGCCGTAGTCTTCCCAGCCGATGTAGCCGCCCCAGCTGGCTTGCACGGACCATTGCCGCAGGGTGTAGGCCGTTTGCACACCGTACATGACGGCATCGTTTTGCCGGCCGTTGTCGGTCTGCCAGGCCAGAAAGCCGCTGGCAACGGCCAGCCGGAAGGCGCCCAGGGTTTTGCCTGCCGAAGCATCGAAGTAATAGCCCGGGGCATCGTAATAACGGGCGTAGCCATAGTTGTTGCCACTGGCACTCTTGGTGATGGCCCTCAAGGTGACACCAGGCCGGCGGGTGCTTTCCTCCAGCACCTGGATGTTGACTCCGAAATAGGCGTCGCCCGAGTCGTAGCCAATGTCGCCGTCGGCCGATCCGATGCGGCGGGCGGTGCGTATGGCGGCATCGTAGTGCCATCTTTCGACAACCGGCATCCAGACCGACAGGGAAGCCCGTTTGGAAAAGAGCGGAATGTGGATGCCCAGGAAAAAATCTTGAGTGATGTCGGTGGCCCCTTCCACCAGAAAACCCTTGAAGTAATCGACGGCGGCTTCCACCTTCAACTGATCGGGAATGCGCCCGTCGAGCATGTCGGGCACAGGAAAGGCATTGGGTCCGAAGTATTTGGGCGCAATGCCCGTGACGGCCGACCAATCGGGCCGTGCAATGGGCACGGGCGAGGCTGCCATTGCTGAAAGTGGAATGATTAAAAATGCTATTATTTTGATTATCAGAATGCTTCTCATATATCTATGATTGAGATGATTGTCAGAAGTCAAGACCGATGCTCATATAAGCACCCAGCTGCTTTTTCAGGTCTGACCAGTAGAGGTCGATCTTAAAGGGACCGATGACCGAGTTGTAGGCATATTCCAGGCCGCAGCCGTGGTAGAGCCGGCCTTGGAACTGCAGAAAATAGTCGTCCAGTTGGTCGGCTGTGTAGGCGGCATTGTAGATGCCCGTCACATAATGGTTGCTGGCCGGACTGTAGCGCAGTTTCAGGGCAGCGACACCCAATTGGTCGGACAGGGCCTGTACGTATTCCACCCCGGTAAAGGGAATCTGTTGCTCGGAGAAGCGTCCGGCCATCTGACCACCTATCAGGTTGAAGTGCGACCAGGGGATTTCGCTGCCGACAAGGTGGCGGCAGTGTAGCGAAGGCAGCAGCGCGAAGCGCCGACTCAAGGGGCAGACCGTCTCGAAATCCGCCTGGAGCGCGTGGAAAGGATCGACATATTTGACCAGGGCGACAAACATCCAGTTGTAGGTGGCCTTGAAATAGGTCCCCTTGTTGGGGAAATAGCTGTCATCGCGGCTGTCAGTCTCCAGACCGGCAAACAGCCCCAGGTATTGGTTGCGCCGGAAATACTCGTCTTTGAGCATGTCCTCTATGCCGGCATAGTTGGACAGGGCATGCTTGAAATAAAAGCTCTCTTCCTTGATACCGAGCTTCAGTTCGGGCTTTTTGCGCTGGGAATTGGACAGCCAGGCCTGATAGCGGGTGTGGAAGAAATCCATCTGGTAGGTGTATTTGCCGTAGCCGAAACGGTTGATGCCGTTGTAGCGGCCTTCGGCCGACAGATTCAAGTCGGGTCCGGACAAGTTTTTCCAGGTATATCGGAACTTTAGTGCCGGGTTGGCACTGAACTTTCCGGTGAAATCCAGCTCGTGGCCCGAAAGCACGCAACTGTTCAGTCCCAGGTTGATGAGCAGGCTGGCATATTCTTCTGTGTCGAAGCGGGCCCCCACCGACAGGCGGTTGACCGGCCCCGGCCGGCAGATGAACACCAGCTCGTAGGGCTCACTGCGTCCCAGCAGCTCGTAGTGGACATAATCGAAGGCCTGTGTGCCGTAAAGGGCGTTGACCGCCCGGTCTATCGAGGCTTTGGAGAGGGTGAGGCTGTCCGACTGGATAAAGCCGACCATGCGCGACAGGTATTGGGCTTCGGCTTCGCTGACTCCCTCGAAACGGTAGCCGCTGAGGTGGAGGACCGTGTCGCCGAGGTTGACGGCCGGCGGATTGTGCAGGCTTTGAACGGCGCTTCCCATCTTCTCGCGGATAGCCAGCAGGTGGTCGCGCTGCCCGGCAACGGCAGCTTTGCCCCGCTCGATGAGCGAATCTATGCTTTGGGCATCGAAACTGAGCATGTTGTAGGGCGCCACTTCGGGGTGGATCAGGATATCGGCATATTGCAGATTGCTCAGGTATGTATCGCGGCCGGGCAGGTCGATGGCCTGGGAGGCGATATCGAGCAGGTTGTTCAGCTCTTCATAGCGGTAGGCAGGGGTGGTGACATCCACGCCGATCACGATGTCGGCCCCCATGATGCGGGCCAGGTCGGCGGGAAAATTATTGCGCATGCCTCCATCGACCAGCACCATGCTGTCGACTTTGACCGAGGTGAAAATCCCGGGGATGGACATGGTCGAGCGCAGGGCGGTGTTCAAGTGGCCGCTCATCCAGATTTTCTGTTTGGCCGAGACCATTTCGGTGGCGATGCAGACAAAAGGCCGGGGCAGGTCGAAAAAGTCGGTTTCGCCCTGGTAGCCGATGGTGAGCGAACTGAAAAGACTGCTTATGTGTTGGCCATAGACGACGCCTGAGGGCATGCTGCTCAGAATGCCGGCCGGCGCGTCGGCGCCGAGTTTGATACGCCGGTCGCCCGAACCGACCATGGCCCGTTGCGAGTACTTGTAGGGGAGGGTGAGAAGGCAGCGGTCTTTGTGGCGGATGTGCTCCGGCGTCAGCCACTTGCGCTCTATCTTGTCGGTCAGGAGGCTTTGCCAGTCGATGTGCCTGATGATTTCCTCCAACTGGCTGGCAGAATAGCCGCAGGCGTACAGACCGCCGATGAGGCCGCCGATGCTGGTGCCCAGCACCAGATCGACGGGCATGCCGATTTCTTCGAGATATTGCAGGGTGCCCAACTGGGCCGCGCCTTTGGCACCGCCACCACTCAAAACCACGGCCACGGTGGGCCGATAGGCCTTGATGCTGTCCATGCGGGCCCAGATGCGGTTGATGGCCTGGTTGTCGTACTGCTCGTTGATGCCATAGCTCAGGGGTTGGGCTATGGCCGGCAGCGCCAGCAGGCAGCATAGCAATGCCGGCAGGCGGCGTCTCAGGCAGAAGGGAAAGGATAAACGTTGTTTCATAGGGTTTGAGGTCGGTTTTGATGATAGATGTCCTGAATCACCATCCCGGCCAGGGTGCAGCCGTAGATGGCAGTGATGTGGACCAGTGATCCGTTCACCTGCCCCTTGCCCGGTCCGGCGCTTTCATGCTCGGCGGTCTCTCCCAGGTTGGGGAGCAGTTCGGGCGAATACACGCAACGGAAATCGTGCGAGGGGAAGGCCTGTCGCTGTTTGAAACGGTGGCGCAAGGCCCGGGCCAGCGGGCAGCCGTGCACTTTGCGAAAGACATCGCTTCGGATCTGGGAGGGGTCGATTTTCAGGGCTGCGCCCATAGAAGAGAAGAAGGTGACAGGCAGCGCCGTCGCCTGCAGGATGAGGCTGGCCTTGTCGTCGAGGGTGTCGATGGCATCGATCACATAGTCGTAGTCTTCAAGGTGGAAGTCTCCGGCCGTCTCGGCGTGATAGGGTTGTTGGACAGCGGTGATATGGGCTGTTGGATTGATTTCAAGCAAACGCTCTTTCATGGCTTCCACCTTGGGACGGCCCAGCGTGCGGGTCGTGGCCATGGCCTGGCGGTTCACGTTGCTGGCGGCCACTTGGTCGCAATCGACGATGGTGAGATGGCGAAGGCCGCTGCGCACCAGGGCTTCGGCGCACCAGTTGCCCACTCCGCCCGAGCCTAGCAATATGACTTTGGCCCGGCCCAGTGCCTCGAGCGTGGCATCGCCCAGCAGCCGGCGGCTTCGTCTGAACAGTTCGTTTTCGTCCGTGATGGCCATATCAGAAGCTTGATTACGCCGTAAAAATACGGATTATCGGCGATACAGCCAAGCCCTGAAATTATTTGCGCAGGCAACGCATCGAATTCAGTACGGCCAGCACCGTTACCCCCACGTCGGCAAACACGGCCATGGCCATGCTGGCCAGTCCCAGGAGAGCCAGCACCAGCACCGCCAGCTTTACACCGATGGCAAAAACAGTGTTTTCACGGGCAATGCGCAAGGTCCTGCGGGCCAGGCGGATGGCGGTGACAATCTTTGAGGGCCGGTCGTCCATCAGCACCACATCGGCGGCTTCGATGGCGGCATCCTGACCCAGTCCGCCCATGGCGATGCCCAGGTCGGCACGGGCCAGCACCGGTGCGTCGTTGATGCCGTCACCGACGAATGCCACGGCGCGGCGGCCTTTTTCTTTGCGGACCAGTTTTTCGAGCAGATGCACTTTGTCGGCAGGCAACAAGCCGGCATGGAACTCATTGAGGCCCAGTGCCTCTGCCACACTGCGGGCTGTCTGCTCGTTGTCACCGGTGAGCATCACCGTGTGCTGGATGCCGGCTTTTCGCAAGCCTTCTATGGCCTGTGCGGCATCGTCTTTGATGCGGTCCGAAATGACGATATGGCCGGCATACAGCCCATCGATGGCCACATGGACGATGGTACCGCTCTTTTCACAAGGCAGCCAGGCAGCGCCTATGCTGTCCATCAGGCGGGTGTTGCCCACGCAGACCGTTTGGCCGTTCACCTGGGCGCGGACACCCTGGCCGGCCAGGTCTTCCACCTGGCTCACGAGGCAGCCGTCCTGTTCACCGGGGTAGGCGTTTTTCAGGGATACTGCGATGGGATGGGCGCTGTAGCGCTCCACATGGGCGGCCAGGTGGAGCAATTCCTGCCCGTCGATTTTTTCGGGATGGACGGCCGTCACTTCAAACACCCCTTGTGTCAGCGTGCCGGTCTTGTCAAAAACCACCGTGCCGGTGCGGGCCAGCACTTCGAGCCAGTTGCCGCCTTTGACAAGTATGCCTTTGCGTGAGGCACCGCCGATGCCGCCGAAGAATGCCAGCGGTACGGAAATGACCAGGGCGCAGGGACAGGACACTACCAGAAAGAGCAGGGCCCGGTAGCCCCATACGGCCAGACTTTCGCCCATAAAGACGGGTATCAGCACCAACAGCAGGGCGGCCACCACCACGGCGGGAGTATAGATGCGGGCAAAGCGGGTGATGAAACGCTCGCTTTGCGATTTGCCGGCGGCGGCATGCTCGACCAGATCGAGTATCTTCATCACGGTCGATGCACCAAAGGGTTTGCTCACTTTGATATGCAGCACGCCGCTCAGGTTGATACAGCCCGAAAAGACTTCTTCGCCCGGATGTATGCCTCGTGGCAGGCTTTCACCCGTCAGGGCGGCGGTGTCCAGACTGGAGTCGCCCTCTGTCACTGTGCCGTCGAGCGGGATGCGCTCTCCGGGTCGCACCTGGATGATGTCGCCGACGACCACTTTCTCCGGGCGGACATCCTCGACCTTGCCCTCTTGCACCAGATGGGCGATGTCAGGACGAAGCGCCGTCAGATGGGCGATGGAACGCCGGCTTTTACCTTCGGCAATGCCTTCGAACAACTCTCCTACCTGGTAGAACAGCATCACAAAGACAGCTTCGGCCAGTTGCGGCTCGGCACCGGGCAAAAAGCCGATGGTCAGGGCACCGAGTGTGGCGATGCTCATCAGAAAATGCTCGTCGAGCGCCTCTCCCCGGGCCAGTCCTTCGGCTGCTTCATGCAGCGTTTCCCAGCCCACGATGAAATAAGGCACCAGATAGACCAGCAGCAGTTGCCATTGGCTCAGCGAGGTGAATTCTTCGACAAGCCGTGCGGCCACCAGCAATACGGCTGCCACCGCTATCTTGACGATGGTCCCCTTGACTCCGCCTTCTTCCTCGTGGTGATGGTGATGCTCGTTGTGATGCTCGTGATGGTGGTGCTCCTCCTGCGCGTCATCATACTCATGGTGGTGATGGTGATGATGATGCTCGTGCCCCATGTAGGAGCCGTTCCCGTCGCCGTGATGGTGCTCGTGATGATGTCCGTGGATGTCGCTCATGACAGATTTGGTTTTGGCCGGCAAGGTACGCCAAAACAAGGCCAAATGCAAGTGTCGGCTATCCCTATTGTTGGGGATTCTCAACCACTTCCCGGGCTTTGGCCAGGGCCGGGGTGATGTGGGGCAGGATGTATTCCTCGCCGATAAGCTTGTCCAGGCCGTACTGGTGCAGGGTCTGACGCACTTCGGGCTGCACGCCGGAAAGGATGATGCAGATGCCGCGGCGGCTGGTGCGCTCGCAGAGGTTGCGCAGGTTGTTCACCCCGGTGGCGTCGATGAAGGGAACCTTGCGCATACGGATGATGCGGACCTTGTTGTCTTTTTTGTATCGAGCCTCGAACTCCTCGAACTTGCTGGCCAGACCGAAAAAGAAGGGTCCGTTGATTTCATAGACCTCGACTCCCTGGGGAATGTCCAGGAACTCGGTGTCTTCGGGGTTGGGCTCCAGATTTTCGCTGGCAGCCACTTTGTCGGCGTCCAGCACTTCGATGCCCGAGGTCTGCATGACACGCGTCACGAACAGGATCACGGCCAGCAGCACGCCGAACTCGATGGCTACGGTCAGGTCGAAGACTACCGTCAGGAAGAAAGTGACCAGCAGCACGGCCACGCTCTGGCGGTCGCCCTTGAGCAGGTAGCGGAAGGTGCGCCATTCACTCATGTTGTAGGCCACCATCACCAGGATGGCCGCCAGGCAGCTGAGCGGCACGTAGATGGCGTAGGGCATCAGGAACAGATAGATGAGCAGCAGGGTGACGGCATGCACGATGCCCGATACGGGCGATTTGCCGCCGTTGTTGATATTGGCCATGGTGCGGGCGATGGCGCCGGTGGCCGGAATGCCGCCGAAAAGCGGGGTGACGATGTTGGCCACGCCTTCGCCGATAAGTTCGCTGTTGGAGTCGTGGCGGTGACCGGTGACACCGTCGGTCACGGTGGCGGCCAGCAGCGACTCGATGGCAGCCAGCAAGGCGATGGTAAAGGCAGGGGTGATCAAGGTGCGCAGCGTCTCAAAGCTGACAATGGGCAGCTCGGGCTTGGGCAGGCTCATACCGCCGCCCATCTCGGGAAATTTGCTGCCGATGGTGGCCAGCTGGATGCCGCCGAAACGACTGAGCAGGAAACTGCCCAGCGTGCAGACGATCAGGGCGATGAGCGAACCGGGTATCTTTTTGGTGACCCGGTTCCAGAAGATCAGGATAAACAGGGCGGTCAGGCTGGCAGTCAATTCTATCCAGTTGACGGCCGACAAGTGGGTCAGATAGCAGCCCCATTGGGCGATGAAACCGCTGGGCACTTCGATGTCCATGCCGAAAAAGTCCTTGACCTGGGTGGTCAGCAAGGTGAGTGCGATGCCCGCCGTGAAGCCCACGACGATGGGGTAGGGCATGAATTTGAAGACGATGCCCAGCCGGCACAGTCCCATGACGATGAGGATGATACCGGCCATGATGGTGGCGATGGTCAGACCGGTCATGCCGTACTGGCCGATGATGCCGGTGATGATGATGATAAAGGCACCGGTCGGGCCGCCGATCAGGAAGCGTGTGCCGCCCAGCAGCGAGATGAGCAGGCCGGCGATGATGGCGGTGATGAGGCCTTGCTGCGGGGTGACTCCGCTGGCGATACCGAAGGCGATGGCCAGCGGCAGGGCCAGAATGCCGACGATCAGCCCGGCGGTGAGGTCTTTCACCAAGGTCTCCTTGTTGTATTTTTTATTCTTAATAATCTGGAAAAGAGATGGTTTGTAAATGCTTTTCATTGTTTGTGAATGGTGTTTTTTTTTCGGGCTGCAAAGGTAGTGCTTTCCCCTATGTCAAACAAATAAACCAATGAATAAAAAAGGCCGTTCACGCTGAGGTGAACGGCCTGTGGATGTATCGGAGAGCGGGCGTTTAGTTGCCCCTGCCTGTCGAGGTGGTGCCACGCTGCTGGGTGGAGGTATTGTTCTCCTGCGTCGTGGAAGTCGTGCTGCTGGCCCGGCGGGTGCTCTCCGTGGCAGTCTGTGTGCTGCTGCTCGAACGGCCGCTGCCGGAGGTGGAGTTGCCGGTGGTAGCGCGCGATGAACTGCTCGAAGTGCTCGAACTGCTGCTTGTTGTGCTCGTGGCACGCGAAGAAGTGCTCGAAGAAGACGAAGTGGTAGCCCGCGACGAAGTACCGTTGCTGCTTGAACTGCTGGTAGTGCTGGTAGCACGCGAAGAAGTGCTGCTGCCCGTGGTGGTGGAAGCGCGCGAAGAAGTGCTGCTGCCGCTGGTGGTAGAGGCACGCTGCGAAGAGGTGCTGGTCGTCGAACCCGTCGTGGTGGTAGCCCTTGAAGAAGTCCCCGTCGAATTGGCGGTTGTGGAGGCCTTCTGCTGGGTGGACTGGGTCTGAGTCTGTGTGGCGGGCGGATTGCTGCCGGTGGCGCGGCTGCTCGATCCCGTGGTGGTCGTGGCTCTCGAACTGGTCGTTGTGGAAGCGCCGCGAACATCGTTTACCTGACCGGAGGACTGGCTGCCGGTGGTTCTGCCGCTGCTCTGGGACTGGACACCGGGCTGCGGGTTGGCATAGCCGCCGGGACGGGGATCGTTGGACTGCTGCTGGTTGTAGATGTTCACCGTCTTGTTTTCGTTGTTGATGATCATCACACCTTCCTGATAGATGGCGTTGCCGTTGTTGTTGTAAACCCTCACGTCATGTACGCCGGGGCCTACGTTGACGGTGTTCTTGGACGTCCGTTTGAAGGAAGGGTTGCTATAGTACTTGTTGACCCTGACAGTCCTGCGGTCGTAGAGCTGGTTGTCGATGAGGACCCTGACTCTTTCGCTGCCGGGAGACATAAACGTAATCATTGCTTCGTCCTGATCCAGGGTCCGAACCGTGCGAGAGGTGACGCAGCTGCACAACAGGGTGGCTGTGAATGCGAGAAAAACTAATTTTTTCATCATAACAATATAAATAGGAGATTTGTAAACGTAACTGGCAAAACTCAGAGGCAAAAATACACTTTTATATCTAGTATTCAAAAAGAACTTTTTCTTGCTGCCGGAATTCGGGTTCAATAGCACAGCCTGAGTTCATCCATCCACAGCGTGGACCCTGTGCCGCCGGTGAAGTAATCGCCGTATTTGCTCGACGAAGCGGCAATGACCAGGTAGCGCGGGGTGCGGTCGCTGCGATAGTCTATGTTCAGGTCGAAAGTGCAGTAGTCTTCAGTAGTCTGTGCTATTTCAAGCATGGCATAGCCGATGATGGCCGGATCGCCCTGCGGGTCGATCTTGATACCCTCGGCACTCTTGACAATGAAAGGTGTGTCCCAATCGGCCAGTACCACCTGGAGCGTCGCTGTGTCGGGCTGTCCTTTCAGGTAACTGTGCGCCTTGTCGGTCCGGTCGATGGATTTCGACCGGTAGCAATAGTAGCCTTGCACGGCCCGGGGTCGGTAGCTGTAGGGCAGTCCCCACGACAGTTCGGCCCCCGAAGTGCCGACGGTGCGCAGGTAGCTGCCGGTGTACAGGCTGCCGGCGGCGAGTTTGCCAATGCCCAGCACTCCGACAAAGCGGGTTTCCAGTTTGGCAGCCGCCTTGTCTGGACCGGCAACAGCCAGAAAATCCTTTTCGGGGGTGACATTGTTTTCGCCCAGTGTGATGGTGCCGTTGTTGCTGGAACCCCAGATGCGGCAGCCTTCGGTCGTGTCGGCGGCATAGGCATACCACACTTTGTCTATCCGGCACCAGTCGTCGAAAGAGGAGTTGTAGAGCTGGCCGCTGTCATCCAGGAAATCGGTCATTTCGCCGATATCGGGCTTGTCACCGGGCGTCTCGTGCGTGCGGTGGCAGGAACCGAGCAGGCCGGTGGCCAGCGAAATGGCCAGTATCGACAATATATGATGGCTCAATCTCATGATGTTAGTCTGTGGCGGTGGTTTTGACGGAAACAAAAGTATGTCAACACGAGGGTTTATACAAATCTTTTTTGTACCTTTGTCCAGACCCTTGAAATCGACCCTTAACAGAAAAATATATGCTGATAGCTTTGAAACTGCTGGGATCCATCGCCCTGTTGATCTATGGTATGAAAGTCATGAGCGAAGCCCTGCAGAAAATGGCCGGCCCGCAATTGCGCCATTTGCTCGGCGCGATGACAACCAATCGTTTTACCGGTGTGGCAACAGGTGCCCTGGTTACCGTGGCCGTACAGTCGTCCGCCGCCACGACCGTCATGACGGTTTCCTTTGTCAACGCTGCATTGCTGACGCTCGCGCAAGCTATCTCCGTCATCATGGGGGCCAATATCGGTACCACGCTGTCCGCCTGGATCATGTCGGCGGGCTTTTCTTTTAATATCACCAATGTCGTCTGGATCACTTTCCTGGTGGGCATCGTTTTGATACAGACCGGCAAACACCGCTATTTCGGTGATTTCCTGTTTGGCCTCTCCTTCCTGTTGTTTGCCCTGGGACTGCTCCGGGCCACCGGCCTTGAAATGGATTTGGCCAGTAATCAGGCCGTGGTCGATTTCTTCGCCTCTTTTGATTCTGGCAATTACCTGACCATCCTACTGTTCCTGCTCATCGGCACGGTGCTCACTTTTGCCGTGCAGTCGTCGGCGGCGCTGATGGCCATCACCATGGTGCTGTGCTCAACGGGTGTCATTACCATCTATCAGGGTATCGCCCTGGTCATGGGTGAAAACATCGGTACGACGCTCACCGCCAATATCGCCGCCTTGTCGGCCAACACCCAGGCGCGCCGGGCGGCCTTGGCTCACTTGCTGTTCAATGTGTTCGGCGTATTATGGATCCTGTGTATGTTCTACCCTTTTGTCAGAATGGTCTGCAACGTCGTGGGCATGGATCCTGCCGCCGAAAGCCAGACGCCGGCCCAGTTGACGTTTGCCCTGGCCACCTTCCACACCGCGTTCAATGTGACCAACACATTGATACTGATTTGGTTCATACCGCAGATAGAAAAACTGGTCTGCCACCTGATCAAGCCCAAGAAGAGCGATGAAGACGAAGAAGCCCGACTCAAGTTTATCCGTGGCGGTTTGATGAAGACACCGGAAATATCCATTCTGCAGGCCCAGAAGGAAATCGCTGTATTTGGCGAACGTATGCAGCGAATGATAGGAATGGTTGCCGAACTGAAGGATTCGAAAGACGATACAGCCTTTCAAAAACTCTTTGAACGCATTGCCAAATACGAGGACATCAGTGATAACATGGAAGATGAAATCGGACGTTATCTGGGAGCGGTTGGTGACGCTCATCTCAGTGACGACTCCAAAGGCAAGATCCGTTCCATGTTGCGTGAGATCGGCGAGTTGGAGAGTATCGGCGACGGATGCTTCAACCTGGCCCGCATCCTGAAGCGCAAACGTGAAAACGAAGCAGTTTTCACTGCCGACCAGGAGGCTGGTTTCAGCCAGTTGCTCGATTTGGTCGATCAGGCGGCTACGCTGATGAACAACGCCTTGTCGGGCCGTCGCGAGGATTACAAGTTCGCCTATTCGGAAGCAGCCGAGAAGGCTATCAACGAGTGTCGGAACGAGTTGAAACAAAAGAATATACGGGATCTTGACAACCACAACTACGACTACCAGAGCAGCACGGTCTACATGGACCTGATCAACGAGTGCGAAAAGACAGGCGACTACATCATCAATGTGGTGGAGGCCCGTATGGGCGTGGCCAGGAATGTTTAGCCGACAGATATTTTTGGGGATAATGTTTGGCTTTTTCCCGAATAATTCCGACCTTCGCCTTGGATATAGACTTGCCGGTGCCCCAAAAGGCATCGTTAGCTATAGTGGAAAGACTATGATTGTATCACTTTTTTAAATTAATCAGTTATGAAAAAAGCATTACTTGTTCTTGTCGCCGTTTTCGGTCTGACAGCTGTGATGATGGCCCAGCCCCGTGCCATCGGTCTTCGTATCGGTTATGGTGCAGAAGTATCTTATCAGCACTCGATGGGTGAGAATTTCCTGGAATTTGACGGAGGTCTCTTCCTGAATCATGGTTTCTATGCCACGGGTATCTACAACTTTGTTTTCGCCAGCGAAGGTGACTTCAATTTCTATGCAGGTCCCGGTGCCACCGTCGGTTTCTACAACTATGACGACAACGGTACGACCAAGTCTGGTCTGGATGTAGGTGCTTCCGGCATGATCGGTATGGAATACAACTTCCAGATTCCTCTGACCCTGTCGCTCGACTGGAGACCTACTTTCTATTTCCTGGATGGTGGCTTTGCTGCTGCCAGCTTCGGCTTGGGTGTCCGCTATCGCTTCTAAGCCTGGGACAAGGAATTTAGTATCCCAAGAGAGCTGCCCTCAAGGCGGCTCTCTTTTTTTTTATGTTCTGGCAGTAGATATTATTCCCCGCAAACGGGCTGGCCGAAATCGAGAGCCAGGAAGTCGCGCAGTTGGGCGGAATAGAAGGGTGAGATAACAGAGAGACGCCCCTTTCCCTTGACATAGGGGTCGATGTGTCGTTTCTTGGCCGAAATCCGTCGGGCCTGGGGCTGTCCGGCGGCAGGGACCATGCGCCGGTAGGCCCGGAAGCGCTGCCAGTCGGCGGCCGCCCGGGCGTCTTTCTCCAGCAGGCCGATGACTTGCGGTTCGGTGGTGTAGAGGTCTTCTTTAGACAGCACACCCCGCCCGATGTGTTTTTTGAGCAGTTCGGCCAACATCTGCATGGCGAAACGGTCTTCGTCGGCCACGTAGATACGCGAGGCCTTGAGGGCGCCCGAGGCGAAAGCCAGGGCGGCGGCTGTGTCGTCAAACATGAGCTCTTCGATGCCCTCTTCGTTGAGGCCGGTCACCAGGTGCCCGTACCAGGAGGCCGCTTCCTGGCGGGTCGCTATCCGGTAGTTGACGATGTTGCCCAGCGAGTATTCCAGGCGGTCGGACGAGAGCCGGGGCGTGTCGTTGTCGGCCAGGGGGTAGCGATGGTAGTCGCAGACCTCGTCGAGGCTGAGGCCGTGGCGGTCGAGTACTTCCATGAGCTCGGCGCAGGCCTGGATGATGTCGGCGGCACCCGCTTCGGTCGATTCCTGCCGGTCGTGGTCGCCGTTGAGGAAATCGATCACATGGGCAAAGGCCGGCGTGGCGATATCGTGCAGCAAGGCAGCTGCCGCTTGTCGTTTATCGCCGCTGAAATGCCAGACTATCAGTGCACAGCCCAGGCTGTGGTCGTAGCGCGAATAAGGCTCCAGATGGGCAAAACGGGAGAAGGAGGTATATTCACAGCCGCAGTTCATGCCCACCTCCATGAGCCGCCGCAAGGGCGGGGTGGCGGCAATCTCCCGGACAAAACCGGGGATTTCAGGGTGATAGACAGACCAGAGATTCATAAGCTGTGCCGGCGGCTGCGACGCGACCGGTCTGCAAATGTACGAAATCCTTTTGTTTGGCTTTGACGGATGGGAGAAAAACATTAGCTTTGCAAGCTAACTCAGCCGATTGGATATGACAAGGACACTGGACGCCCATTGCGAGGCAATTCTGGAAGAATATCGTCAGCATCTTCCTCAGTTTGAGAGTGTTAAAAACGAAGTGCTAGACCTGTTGCGCTCCACGCTCGATGGGGCCGGCATCATTGTGGCTTCGGTCGAGGCACGGGTCAAGACCGAAGGCTCCCTGGCCGGCAAATTGGAGTTGAAGGGTAGCAAATACAGCAGCCTGGCCGATATCACCGACATCCTCGGATTGCGTGTGATCACATTCTACATCGACGATGTCGACAAGGTGGCTTCGGCCGTCGAACGTCTGTTCGAAGTGGATTGGGATGAGTCGGTCGACAAGCGCAAAATCCACGAGATCGACTCTTTCGGCTATATGTCGCTGCACTATATCTGCCGCAAGAAGGGATTTCCCTATCGTTTCGAAATCCAGATGCGTACGGTCCTTCAACATGCCTGGGCCAACCTCAACCACGACACGGGCTACAAGTCGGGTGTGGAGGTGCCGCACGAGTACCTGCGCAATATGAGCCGCTTGGCCGGTATGCTGGAGTTGGCCGACGAACAGTTCAGCCGTATCCGTACCGAACTCAACGACTACCGCCGCCGGGTACAGGCTCTGGTGGCGTCGGGCAACCTGGACGAAGTGCAACTCGATGGCGATTCCTTCCGCAATTATCTGTCGCTGAATCCCTTTGCCAAACTCAACAAGCGTATCGCTGCGGTCAACCAGGCCGAAATACAAGAGGTTTCACTGATGGGCTATCTGCCTGTATTCAAAGGATTGGGCTGTAAGACCCTGGGTGATATCGCCAAGTTGATCAAGGACAACTCGGAAGCAGCCTATCAGATTGCCTGCTACCAGATCGGCCTGACCGACCTGGACATCGTTTCTTCGTCGATCGGCCCCCAGCACCTGTGCACGGCCTTCATCCTGCGCAACGGCGGCGGCCGGGGCGGCTTGAAATATATGCTGGACATCCTCAACGGACCTTCGGAAATGAATGAGGAGATGGCGGCTTTTCTGGTCGAACAGACCAAGGACCTGCCTTTCATGCATGCTTCCGAATAGCTGATACAACTATATCGCGGTGAAAAAGAAAATGAATACAAAATTGCTGGATCTGGCCATCGTTTTTGCGGTCCGGGCCCACTCCGGCGCTGAGCGCCGGGGCAAAGGTTTCCCCTACATCGTCCATCCCATGGAGGCCGTGTCGATTGTCTCGACCATGACATCCGACCAGGAACTGTTGGCCGCGGCCGCCCTGCACGACGTGTTGGAGGATACCCGCGTCACAGAAGAAGAGTTGTCCGTTGTCTTTGGCGAACGCATTGCCGATCTGGTGGTCGCCGAAAGCGACATTGTGGTGGAGAACTGCAACTATTGGGAAAACTGGCACCTGCGCAAGCAGGCCGCCATCGACAAGCTGGCCAAGGCTTCCCGTGAAGTCAAGATGGTGGCCCTGGGCGACAAACTGTCCAATATGCGGGCCATCGCCCGCGACTATGCGTTGCAGGGCGACAATGTGTGGCAGCTTTTCCATGTCAGGGACAAAGCTGAGCATGAATGGCATTACCGCGGCCTGGCCGACTCATTGCGCGAATTGGAGGACACTTTTGCATTTCAGGAGTTCCAGCGCCTGATCGACGAGGTTTTTGGCAAACGAGACTAGTTATGGAAGCCGAGCGGATAGACATCAACGATTATGTGCTGGCCGGTGCAGGATCCAACGGCGAGAGCTACTACCATCGCTCCGACCCGGGGATCATGCTCAAACTCTATTTCCCGGACCGGACACATCAGCCGCTCAACGAGCTATTGATGGCGCGCAAAGTCTATGATGCCGGCATTCCCACCCCTGAGCCGGGCAACTATGTGGTGACAGCGGACGGCCGCTACGGCATACGCTTCCAGCGGATAATCGGCAAAAAATCTTTTGCCCGGGCGGTCAGCGAAGACCCCTCCCGGATGGGTGAATATGCCGCCTCATTTGCTGCCATGTGCCGTCAACTGCATGCCACCCGGGTCGATACCTCCCAGTTTGAATCCGAAAAAGACCGCTATGCCCGGATGCTGGTCGACAATCCTTTTTTCACCGTTGGGGAAAAAGACAAATTGCTGCGCTTCATCGACGAAGTGCCCGAGGCAGAGACCGCCCTGCACGGCGACTTGCATTTCGGCAATGCCGTCTTTGCCGGAGACAAGCGCTATTTTATCGATCTGGGCGACTTTTGCCACGGTTGTCCGCTTTTCGATATCGGCATGGTCTATATGACCGGCCGGCTCAATACCCCCGATTACACTCGCGAAGCATTCCATATGGACAATGCGACGGCTGCCTCTTTCTGGGAGGCTTTTGCCGCCGAGTATTTCGGCCCTGGCCGTCCGCTCAAGGACATAGAAGAAGAAGTCCGGCCCTATGCCGGTCTGAAAACCATCATGGTAGAACGTGATACCCGTCGTCCGATGCCAGAACTCCGGGTAGCTTTAAATACTATTATATGAAGAAGGGAATAGAAAACCAATCTTTCCTCCGTCAGGCTTCCAAAACCGGTCTGCTGCTTATCGTGGTGGCCATCGTCACCCTGGAGGCGACAGCGCTGGTCCAGTATTATTTTTCGCAGAAAGGCATCCGCGAGGAGGCTTCCCTCAGGGCGCAAAGCCAGTTGGAATCCACGCGCTTGAAAATATCTGCGGTGATAGACGAAGCCGAGACGGCAGTTCGAAACAGTGTCTGGATTGCCCAGTGGAGTCTGGACTATCCCGATAGCATGGTGGCAGTGACCCGGCGCATTGTGTGCGAAAACCCCGTGGTGGTCGGTTCGACCATCGCCCTGGTGCCCGGCTATCTTCCTTCCCGGCCGCTTTTCTCGCCCTATTCCTATCAGATGCCCGGTGAGAATGAAGTGCATTACCGCCAACTGGCCACCGAGGCCTACGATTACCCTTCCCAGGAATGGTTCGTCAAGCCCTTGGAACTGCAGGTCGGCTATTGGTCGGAACCCTATGTGGACGAAGGGGGCGGTGATATCCTGATGACCACCTATTCGATGCCCTTGTGGGACTACAAAGGCCGGCTGGCCGCCGTATTGACGGCCGACATCTCGCTCGACTGGCTCACCGATCTGGTAGGCAATGTGGAAGTCTATCCCAACGCTTTCAGCATGATGATCAGCCGTACGGGCCAGATCATGGTCTGCCCGGTCGAGTCGCTCATCATGTCGCGACGGGCCCAGGAAGTGGCCGCCGACATGGAAGGTGGGGACGTTTTCGACGAGCTCAACAGGTCGATGATGGCTGGTGAGACGGGCAATCTCAGCCTGAAGTACCGGAAAACGACCAATTATGTCTTCTATGCCCCGGTAGAGAAGACCGGCTGGTCGATGTCCATTGTCATCCCCGACAGCGAGATTTACGGCGGTATCCGTCGTATCGGCATGATGGTCAAAGTACTCCAGCTGTTGGGTATCCTCATGCTGATACTTATCCTGCGTTCTTCAATCAAGAGTCAGCTGAAGTTCAAAAAACTGTCCGAGAACAAGGAGCGTATGGAAAGCGAGCTGAAAATCGGTCGCGGTATACAGATGTCGATGATTCCCAAGATTTTCCCGCCCTTCCCCGAACGCAAGGATATCGATATGTACGCCTCCATCGTCCCGGCCAAGGAGGTGGGCGGCGACCTCTATGATTTCTATATCCGCGAGGAAAAACTCTATTTCTGCATCGGCGATGTGTCGGGCAAGGGTGTGCCTGCTTCTCTGGTGATGGCCGTCACGCGCAGTCTGTTCCGTACGGTTTCGGCCCACGAGAAGAGCCCGCAACGCATCGTGACCATCATGAACGACTCCATGTCCGACATGAACGAAAGCAACATGTTTGTCACTTTCTTCACCGGTGTGCTGGATCTGGGCAACGGCCATCTGCGCTATTGCAACGCCGGTCACAACGCTCCCTTGCTGGTGACAGGCCAGGGAGTGCGTGAATTGCCCGTTGTGTCCAACCTGCCGCTGGGTGTCATGCCGGGCACGTCTTTCCAGGAGCAGGAAACAGACCTGGCATGCCAGGACGGACTGTTCTGCTACACCGACGGCCTGACCGAGGCCGAGAACGCCGGGCATGAGCTCTTCGGTGACGACCGGCTGATAGCCCTGCTTCGGAGCGATTCATTGGCCGAATCCCAACTCAAGGCTGTTTCGCAGTCTGTGATGGAATTTGTCGGTGACGCGCCGCAGAGCGATGATTTGACAATGCTTTATCTCCGCTATATGAACGAGTCGTTGCCCGACAGGGCGGAACGTCATCTGATCCTGCACAATGATATTCAGCAGATACCGCAGTTGGCTGGTTTCATAGAGGCCATTGCCGATGAAATCCACTTGGACCAGTCACTGGCCATGAGCCTGAACCTGGCACTCGAAGAAGCGGTTTCCAACGTGATTATGTATGCCTATCCCGAAGGATCCGACGGACTGGTCGACATTGAGGCCATCATCCGTCACGACCGCCTGGATTTCATCATCACCGACAGCGGCAAGCCCTTCGATCCGACTCAGGCACCGGAGGTCGATACCACTTTGGGTGTCGAGGAACGGGCCATCGGTGGACTGGGTATCTATCTGGTGCGCAATATTATGGACGATGTCCGTTACGAACGGGCCGAAGCCAAGAACATTTTGTCAATGACCAAAAGGATTCAATAATATGGAAGTAAAAATCAATCAAGTAGAGAAGGTGATAACGGCCCAGTTCATCGGCCGTCTGGACACTCCTGCCTCCCTGGAGGTATCGCGTCAGGTACAACCCCTGATCGACCATGCCGATTTGACCGTCGTGCTGGATTGCTCACAGATGGAGTATATCAGCAGTTCCGGTCTCAGGATTTTCCTGACCATTCGCAAGGCGGCATCGGCCAGAGGCGGCAGGGTGATCATCCGCAATATGAACGAGGATATCCGCAAGGTCTTCATGATGACCGGTTTCCTCAATCTCTTCGAAGTTGAAAAAGCATAGCTGCAAGCTGATACTATATGCTGTTGTCTGTTTTGTCTTTTTCCCTGCTCTCCGACAACTTGCTCCTGCTTGTCTCGGTGCTTGTCTTCGCTGCATTGCTGGTTTCGAAGATAGGCTATCGTTTCGGTGTCCCGACATTGTTGCTCTTTGTGGCGGTCGGTATGCTGGCCGGGCCGGACGGAATGGGAATCCATTTCGAGAATTACGAGATAGCTGAGTTTATCGGTCATTTCGCCATGACGGTCATCCTGCTGACCGGCGGACTGGAAACAGACATGAAGGAATCCCGGCCTGTCATGGGCAAAGGAGCGCTGCTCTCAACGCTGGGAGTATTGCTGACGGCCTTCCTGACGGGCGGCTTCATCTATCACTTTACAGCCCGGATGCTGGGCGGTCTGTGGGCAAGCATGGCCGGCTGCCTGACGGTGGCCGTGGTGATGTCTTCGACCGACTCGGCTTCGGTGTTTTCCGTTTTGCGCAGCCGGCGGATGCCTCTCAAATACAATCTGGGTCCGATGCTGGAAATAGAGTCGGGCAGCAACGACTCCATCGCCTACATCATGACCATTTTCATGGTCAATCTGTTGAAATTCGTGCAGGAAGGCAAAGATTCCACGGCCTTTGCCCTGACGGGCGTCCTGCTGCTTCTGCTGCAGATTGTGGTCGGTTTGGTGATAGGTGTCGGGATGGGCTATGCCGCCAAGTGGCTGTTGAGTCACATCCGCCTGGAAGGAAGTCCTCTGTATGCCGTGATGATACTGAGCATAGGCATCTTCACCAATGGCGCAGCCTCATTTCTGCACGGCAACGGACTGCTGGCCCTATATGTGACGGCCATCATTATCGGCAATCAAGCCAAGATCCCGCACAAGAAGGAAATCCTCAAGTTTATGGACGGCATCACGTGGCTGGTCCAGCTGCTGATGTTCCTCATGCTGGGCTTGCTGGTCCGTCCCTCGCAGTTCCCGTCGATCATCGTCCCCGCCCTGATGATAGGTGTGTTCATGATTTTCGTCGCCCGACCGCTCAGTGTGTTCCTCAGTCTGCTTCCCTATCGCCGTCTGCCGGTCAGGGCCAAGGCCATGGTTTCCTGGGTGGGCATCAAGGGGGCCGGCCCGATCCTGTTTGCCATGTGCCCGCTTGTGGCGGGTCTGCTGGGCTCTGTGGAAATATTCAATATCGTCTTTGTCGTCACCCTCTTGTCGCAACTTTTACAGGGAATGACCCTGCCGGCTGTGGCCAGACTGCTGAAGGTGGATGATGTGGAACTGGGAAAGGCCCAGACCTATGGCATCGAGGTCCCCGAGGAAATAGGAATGCTGACCGATCATGTCGTCACTGAAGAAGACCTTGAACTGGGCCGTACCTTGCGCGAGCTGAGCCTGCCGCACGGCATCCGGGTCATCATGGTCAGACGGGGCGACGAATTCCTGTCGCCGCACGGCAGCATGCGGCTGAAAGTAGGCGACCATCTGGTCATCCTGTTATGCGAAAAGACTGACGAATGACAAGTCAGACGACTGTATCATCCCAATTGACAATGAATATACAATTAGAAAAGAAACAAATCCCGGTCCTCTTGCTGACCGGTTATCTGGGCAGCGGCAAAACCACGCTGCTCAACCGTATCCTGTCCAAAAAAAAAGGCATCAAGTTTGCCGTGATTGTCAATGACATCGGCGAGGTGAACATCGATGCCGACCTCATAGAGAAGGGCGGTATCGTCGGACAGACCGACGACAGCCTGGTCGCCCTTCAGAACGGCTGCATCTGCTGCACGCTCAAAATGGACCTGGTGGCCCAACTCTCCGAGCTGACCTCTTCGGCCCGTTTCGACTATATCGTCATTGAGGCCAGCGGCATCTGCGAGCCGGCCCCCATCGCCCAGACCATCAGCACCATCCCGCAACTCGGGCCGCAATATGCCATGGACAACCTGCCGTATGTCGATTGCATCACCACCATCGTGGACGCCCTGCGCATGAAGGACGAGTTTGAAGGAGGCGATGCACTCCATCGAGAAGGCATCGAAGACGACGACCTGGAACGCCTGGTGATCGAACAAATAGAATTCTGCAACATCATCCTGCTCAACAAGGCTTCCGAACTGACGGCCGATGAACTGGGCAAGCTGCACAGTATTGTGGCCAGCATCAACCCCGGCGCCAGGATCCTGGCTTGCGACTACGGCAACATCGATTTGGATGAAATCATTTATACCGGTCTGTTCGATTTCGAACGGGTGGCCACCTCGGCTGCCTGGATTGCCGCCATCGAGGGCGAGGAAGACGAAGACGAGGAAGAAGGCGAAGCCCTGGAGTATGGCATCGACACCTACGTCTATACCGACCGCCGGCCCCTGGACATGAACAAGTTCGACGACCTGCTGGGACGTCGCTGGCCCAAAAACATCATCCGCTGCAAGGGCCTGTGCTATTTCTCGGACGACACGGGCAAATGCTGGCTCTTCGAGCAGGCCGGCCGCCAGAAAATCCTGCGCGACGCTGGGCTGTGGTATGCCACCATGCGCGACGACGAGATCCAGGAAATGCTGGCCCGCGACCGCAAATTGCGCGAGGAGTGGGATCCGGTCTATGGCGACCGTATGATCAAGCTGGTGTTCATCGGACAGCATCTCGACAAAGCAGCTCTCAAAAACCTGCTTGACAGCAGCCTTGCTTAATTGTTTCCGTCCGGTCTGATGGAAAGAGTCATTTCACTGGTCAACGACATTGTCTGGAACCCTGCGCTGGTAGTGTTGTTGCTGGCCGCCGGACTGTATTTTTCGGTCCGCACCCGAATGGTCCAGGTCAGGCGGCTGCCCATGATGGTCCGTTCCCTCTTCGGTAAGAAATCCGACGAGCAGGGCATTTCCTCGTTCGAAGCCTTCTGTATCGCCCTTTCGGGCCGCGTCGGCACAGGCAATATCGTGGGCGTGGCCACCGCCATCGCCTTCGGGGGGCCGGGCGCTGTCTTCTGGATGTGGGTGGTGGCTTTTTTTGGCGCCTCCACCGCCTTTGTCGAATCCACCCTGGCCCAAATCTACAAGTTCCCGCATGAGAGTGGATTCCGGGGAGGCCCGTTCAGCTTTATTGAGCGGGGCTTGGGCAGGAAAAGCCTTGGCATTGCCTTTGCCGTGGTGACCATCATCGGTTGCGGCTTGTTTCTCACCACTGTTCAGGCCAACGGCGCATCGATGGCCGTCAAGAATGGATTCCTTGTCAACCCCCTGGCATCGGGCCTGATGATGGCTTTTTTGCTTGGCCTGGTCGTGGTGGGCGGAATCAAGCGGATAGCCTGGGTGGCTTCCCTCATCACTCCCCTCATGGCCGTCGGCTATATCCTGATGTCGTTGGTAATCATCGGACACCATATTCAGGAGATCCCGGCCGTCTTCGCTTCCATCATCAATGGAGCGTTCGGTTTCCATCCCGTCTGCGGCGGCATCCTGGGGACCACCATAGCCATGGGGGTCAAGCGGGGCATCTTTTCCAACGAAGCCGGCCAGGGCACCGGCGCTATAGTTTCGGCGGCCGCAGCGGTCGATCATCCGGCCCGTCAGGGCTTGGCCCAGGCTTTCTCGGTCTATGTCGATACACTGCTGGTCTGTACTGCCACTGCGCTGATGATCCTGGTGTCGGGCACCTACAACATCATCGATGGCTCTACGGGCGAGTTGTTGCTGGCCCAGGCTCCCGAATTGGGCAATAATTACGTCGGTTATACCCAGGCGGCCGTAGATACCGTATTCAACGGTTTTGGCGGCAAGTTCGTCTCAGTTGCGATGGTGTTTTTCACTTTCAGCACCCTCCTGGCATATTATTTCTATTCGGAATCCAGCATCATCTATTTGTTCAGGAACCGGTATCCCAAAGCAGAAAAACTGGTTATCCGGGTGTTTCAGGCAGTGATGATTGCCATGGTGGTCTTCGGCGCTGTCCGTGAGGCCGACCTGGTCTGGAAACTGGGCGATATCGGGGTCGGTCTGATGGCCTGGGGAACGGTGGTCGCCATCCTCTTCCTCTGTCCTCAGGCATTGAAGTCGCTCAAGGATTTTGAAAACCAGTTGAAATCCTGACAGCCTCCTTTATGAAAAAACAAGAGAGGCCGGGACGCGTTGTCCTGACCTCTCTTATTTTGATGTTTGGAAGTAATGCGGGTGGCGACTAGTACTCTTCCTCGTCGAAGAAAAAGTCTTCTTTGCTGGGGTAGTCGGGCCAAAGGTCTTCCATGCTTTCATAAATATCGCCTTCGTCTTCGATCTCCTGCAGGTTCTCGATAACCTCCAGAGGCGTGCCCGAACGGATGGCGTAGTCGATGAGTTCGTCTTTGGTGGCGGGCCACGGAGCGTCTTCCAGTTTTGATGCCAATTCTAAGGTCCAATACATGGTAATGCTGTTTTATAGTTCTTCTGTAAGAATCATGCAAGGGCGGGAAAAACATCCCCCTTTGCAGGGGCAAAAGTAGAATAATAATCAGGAATAACAAATATATTTCCAGATATTTTTTCTCTGAAAATAAATGTTTTTATCTGTCTGATAATCAGCGCGTTTAGTTGCCATCCCAATAGAGTTCCTCGGTCTCGTTCAGGCAGAGCTTCCGGCTGACGACAAAGAGGTAGTCCGACAGGCGGTTCAGATAGACGATGATCTGCGGGTCGATGGGATGGACAGCCTGGAGTGCGACGCAGCAGCGTTCGGCCCGCCGGCAGACCGTACGGCAGATATGGCACTGGGCCGAGGCCTTGTTGCCGCCGGGAATCACGAAACTGTTCATGGGGGGCAGGGTGGCTTCGATCAGGTCGATTTCGGTTTCCAATTCCTGGATGAGTTTGCCGGAAAGCTTGCTCACTTTCTGGTAGTTCTTGACGACGCGGGCCTGGGTGCAGTCTTCCGGGGTGGCCAGTTGGCCGCTGATGCGGAACAGATGCTTCTGGATGTCTATGAAATGTTCGCGCCGATGCTCGCTTTGCAGGAATTCACGCAGCATGGCCAGTTGGGCATTCAGTTCGTCGATGCAGCCGTAGGCTTCGATTCTCAAGTCGTTTTTGTTTACCCGGGTGCCGCCGATGAGGCTGGTCTGTCCCTGGTCTCCAGTCTTGGTGTAAATTTTCATGTCGGTTTGCCGATAGATTTGCGGCCTCAAAAATAATAAAGTAATTTTGTCTGACCAAATAACGGCACATCAGCGCATGAATCTCTATCGCTTCGGTCAACGCCTGCGACTGGCCCTGGTTTCGCGTCACAGACACGGACACGGGTTGCATTCGCCATTTGCCTATCATTTGGTCACGGATGTCATCGAAGAAGGCTATCCCTACTACGCTTACAGGGAGGTGGAGGATATCCGCGCCTCGCTCAGTCGCCGGGTACGCCGGCAATGCCTGCCTTGGAAGCAGGGCCGGATGCTTTTCCGCCTGAGCCTGTATCTGCAGCCCGACAACATCCTGGAGGTCGGTCAGGGCGACGGGGTGACGGCCCAGTACTTGCAACGTGGCTGCCTCAAGGCCTCTTTCATCTACATGGACCAGGTGCGCGAGCAGGCCATCCGCTCGGCCATGGGCGACTATCCCTGTGCACTGGCGGTCTTCTATCCGTCCTTGACGGCCGATGAGCTGGCCCGTTCGGCCGTTGTGGCTGCAGACCGGCTGGAGCGCCGGGGCGCGATGGTCGTCCTGGGCATCCACGACAGCCGCGACAAGCACCAGGTCTGGCAGCAACTGGCCGGAAATCCCTGCGTCAGCCTGGCCATCGAGGCCTTTGGCTGCGGCTGGCTGTTTTACCGCGAGGATATTCCTTCCCAGGCCTATTTCCTACGATGGTAAACCATGTATCGAACATAATTAATCAAACACATTACAATGGCAGCAATCAAGACAATCGGCATTCTCACATCGGGCGGCGATGCCCCCGGCATGAATGCGGCTATCCGGGCGGTGACCCGGGCATCGATATTCAACGGCCTTCGGGTCAAAGGTATCTATCGTGGTTACAAAGGCCTCATCACCGGCGAAATCAGGGAATTCAAGACGCAGGATGTGAGCAACATCATCCAACAGGGCGGCACCATCCTCAAGACGGCCCGTTGTGACGAATTCCGTACCCCCGAAGGTCGTCAGCAAGCCTATGAAACGCTCAAGCGGGAGGAAATCGACGCCCTGGTGGTGATTGGCGGTGACGGCACGCTGACCGGTGCCCGCCAGTTCACTTCGGAGTATGATTTTCCCATCGTCGGCCTGCCCGGCACCATCGACAACGACATCTGGGGCACCAATTTCACCATCGGCTACGACACGGCCCTGAACACTATTCTCGATGCGGTCGACAAGGTGCGCGATACAGCTTCCTCGCACGAACGGCTGTTCTTTATCGAGGTGATGGGACGCGATGCCGGTTTCCTGGCCCTGAACGGAGCCATTGCTTCGGGTGCGGAGGCAGCCATCATTCCGGAGATCTCGACCGAAGTCGACCAGCTGGCCGAACTCATCGAACACGGCTTCCGCAAATCCAAGAACAGCAGTATCGTGCTGGTGGCCGAAAGCGAGATCACCGGAGGTGCCATGCACTATGCCGAGCGTGTCAAGAACGAGTATCCCGGCTACGATGTGCGCGTGGTCATCCTGGGCCATGTGCAACGGGGCGGATCGCCCACGGCCTACGACCGTATCCTGGCCAGCCGCCTGGGTGAAGCTGCCGTGGAGGCGCTGCTCGACGGTCAGCGCAATGTGATGATGGGTATCAACAACAACCTGATTGTCGCCGTGCCTTTCACCAAGGCTATCAAGAACGACAAACCCATCGATCCCGAACTGCTCAAGGTGCTCCGGATCCTGTCTATTTAAGTTCTTTGAGGCAGTCTTGCAGGGCAGCGCTGCACCAAGTCTGGAAGCCGCCCTGTTCGTCACTGTAGATCAGATAGGCATCAATATCGGGAAGGCTGTCCGCCAGGCGGGCGGCCTTTTCTGTGCCCATCACCATGAAGGCGGTGGCCAGGGCATCGGCTGTGAGACAGTCGGGGGCGGTCACTGTGGCGCTGAGCAGGCCGCTCTGGGCGGGCTGCCCGCTCTTTGGGTCGATGGTATGGGCTATTTTGCGGTTGCCCTGCAGATAGAAATTGCGGTAGTTGCCCGAGGTGGCCAGTCCTTTGCCCGTGATTTGCACGACCGACTGCAGTTCACGATGGGCCGCCATGGGATCGTCCATGGGCCGGTCGATGCCGATTTTCCAGACCTCTCCTTTGGCATTGTGCCCGGATAGCCGTATCTCGCCGCCAATCTCGACCAGGTAGTCGGCAATCTGATGACTTTCGATAAGACGGGCCACCACATCACAGGCATAGCCTTTGGCGATGGCCGAGGCATCGAGCGAGCAACGGCTGTCGCTCTTGTAGAGCCTGCCGGTGGTCGGGTCAAGAGAGATGCGCTGGTAGCCGGTGAAGGCCAGGAGGCTGTCGATGCGTTGCTGGCTGGGCTGGACGTCCTTTTGGTAGCCGAAGCCCCAGAGGTTGACCAGCGGAGCGACTGTGATGTCGAAGGCCCCGTCGGTGAGGCGGGAAATCTCCAGCGCCTGGGCAATGAGCCGGCAGGCCAGGGGATCGCCCGAAATGTCCACCCATCCGGCAGGCGCCTGGTTGATACGGCTCAAAGTAGACTGGGGGTTGAACATCGACAGCGAGGCATCGACACTGTCCAACTGTGCGACAATCTCGTCCAGCAGGCTTTCTTTGGCGTTATACTGGATGTGGTAGGTGGTATGGAACACCTCGCCGGCGTGTTGCTGATAGACCGTTTGACGGCAGGCCGTCAGGCCGGCGGTGAGCAGGACGGCCATCAGCGCGATGCGGACAACAGGGGAGAGGCGAACGCTTTTCATGAGGGAAGATGGCCACAGCTACCAGGGCAGCCGGTAATAGAGGCAGAAGCCGAAAGAATAGTTGGAAGTCTGGTTCTTGCCAAAACCAGGCACGAAGGGCGCGGCGCCATGGGCTCCGTCGGGAATCTTCAAGGCCCTTTTCCAGCGCAGGGTCCAGCCCAGGTACAGCGGGCCGCTGATCTGCATGCGCAGGCCGCCGGCCACTTCCAGCCAGTGGGCATGGGAGTGCTCTTCCATGAAATGGCTGGTATAGGCTGTGTTCCAATAGCCTGCCTGGAAGGGGACGTTCTGCAGGTGATAGTCGTACAGGCCGAAGGCGTAGTGCAGGCCACCGAAAAACATATTCTCGGCATTCGGACCGAAATACGATATGGGCAGGTTGACGCCGATTTTGCCGAAATAGCCCTGTCCGCCGGCCTCGATGCCGTTGGCGGCCAACGACCAGGGAGCATAGCCCACTTCCAGGGTGGGCAGGTATTTGTTGTAAAGATTGACATCGGCCATCAGGCTGAGCTGACCGTTCTTGCCCATGGCCATCAAGGCATCCTGTACCAGGTCGGTGCCCAGGTAGCTGCCGTGATACAAGATAGTGTCACGGGGCGTCGAGGGCCGTTCCTTGGGAGCCGACCAAAGCGGCAGGACAAAGAGCAGCAGTCCTGTCAACGCAATAATTCTGCTATGGCACATAAATCTTGACATGGACAGTAGCTTCGTTTTTTACCTGGTCGTCGAGGACGACAGCCTCCTGGATGTAGTGATGGCTGGTCTCCAGCCCGGTGATCCGGTGGGTCACAATGCCGCCGCATTCCATCGACAGGAAACTGGCCTGGTTGGTGTGACGGATGTGCAGGGTGTCGCTGTACCAGACCGAGTCGGCCGTCATGTGCAGCAGGTAGTCGGTCTCATTGAGTGTGGGCTGCAAAGGCAGCTGGAGCGAACTCAGACTCACCGTATCATAAAGGGCGGTCTCCTGGTCCAGGCCGCGCACCACCACCTTGAGCGTGCAGGCCCTTTCGGTCTGGGTCGTGTCGATACGACGCAGGGCAACCCCCAGAAACACATCTGTCTCTGTGTAGCAGTTGTTCTGTCCGTCGTCGCCGCAGGAAAGTCCCAGTAAAAAGATCCCCAGCAGCCCAATCGGCCAAATCCGGTATAGACTAAATCTCTTGCTCAATGATATAGTTGTTGCGCTCGGAAGCGTTGCGTGAAATCATTTCGGCGATAAAACCGCTCAGGAAGAGTTGTGTACCCAGCAAGATGCAGGTCAGGGCCAGGTAGAAATAGGGCATGTCGGTGACCAGCGGGGCCGGTACCCCCTTGTGCAGGGCCGACAGCTTCATGGCACCGATCACAATGACGGCGATGAAACCCAGCAAAAACAGCAGACTGCCGATCAGGCCGAAGAAGTACATGGGCTGCTTGCCAAATTTCGACAGGAACCACAGGCTGAGCAGGTCCAGGTAGCCGTGGATAAAGCGGCTGGCTCCGAACTTGGATCGTCCGAATTTGCGTTTCTGGTGATGGACCACTTTCTCGCCGATATGGTCGAAACCGGCATTCTTGGCCAGGAAGGGGATGTAGCGGTGCATCTCGCCATACACCTCGATATTCTTGACCACGTCGCGGCGGTAAGCCTTCAGGCCGCAGTTCATGTCGTGCAGCTTGATGCCGGTGATCTTGCGGGCGGTGGCGTTGAAGAGTTTCGAGGGAATGTTCTTGGCCAGTTTGGAATCGTAACGTTTCTTCTTCCAGCCCGACACCAGGTCGTAGCCTTCGTCGAGAATCATGCGGCGCATCTCCGGAATCTCCTCGGGGCTGTCCTGCAGGTCGGCGTCCATGGTGACGACGATGTCGCCCTGGGCCTTTTTGAAGCCGCAGTACAGGGCCGGTGACTTGCCGTAGTTGCGACGGAACTTGATGCCCTTGACAATGTCGGGATGGGAGGCCTGCAGATCGCAGATCACCTGCCAGGAAGCATCGGTCGAGCCGTCGTTGACAAAAATCACTTCGTAGCTGAACTGGTGTTCAGTCATGACGCGCTGGATCCACTCGAACAGGTCGTTGAGCGATTCGGCTTCGTTGTAGAGAGGTATGACGATACTGATATCCATGTCAGGCTTGCTGCTGAGGTTCCTGGAAAAGGTTCTCTTTCTTGGCGATGGCGGCGTTGATAAGCGACAGCAGGGCCCCGCCGATGATGTAGATCCAAAGATAGACAAAGGTCACCTGGATGGCCGTGGGCACGCCAAAGTCAATCAAGGCATCCATCTGCTCGGAAGGATAGTTCATTTCTTCGAGCATGGTCAGCACCTGGTTCATCATATCGGCCAGGTAGTCGGGCTGCAGGAACTGCAGGTGGACAAAGGTGAAGGCCGACAGGATGATGGCTGTGAAAGTATAGAGCCAGAAGCTGAAGCTCCAGGCCTGCCGGAAGCTGATATAGCCGCCCAGATACTGGTCGCGGTATCTCTTTACCATGAAATAGGCGATGAAGAACATGGCCAGGTTGGCCAGCGAGCAGAGCGACTTGATCAGGCCCTGGTCGGGGAAGAAGACACCGAGCAGGTAGAACACGCCCATATACACACCCAGATAGAGTCCAAACTGGGCAGCTACGCGGTATTTTCCGAAAACATTTTCCATGCTGACATGCTGATTGTCGGGTTGCAGATTATCCATAGTGATTCGTTTTGTGGTTGTAACAATGACTGGCAAAGGTAATACATTTTTTTATTGAAAGGCTTGACGCAACGAGTTTTTTGCGTACCTTTGCCGCCGGGAAAGTCCTATACGGCCAGCTCCCTGCGAATCCCCCCAGGGCTTGACGGCAGCAAGGGTAGTTTGGTTGTAGCGGCGCGATATAGATCGCTTTCCCACCTGCCTCTTTAGCTCAGTTGGCCAGAGCACGTGATTTGTAATCTCGGGGTCGTTGGTTCGAATCCGACAAGAGGCTCAAGCAAACAGCCTCAGACAGCGTCGAAAGCTCGCTTTCGAAAGTAGTCTGAGGCTGTTTGTTTGCGTTTGCCTGCCTGCGGCAGGCAAGTCGGACCTTTGCCTCGGCGGTGCCGAGGCAAGAATCCGACAAAGCCTCTTGTCGGTGAGGATTGTCCGACAAAGCCTCTTGTCGGAGGAGAATCGTCCGACAGCCTCTTGTCGGAGAAATTTTTTTTCATCATTATTTTTGCCATTCCAAAAACAGTATTTATCTTTGCAGCCGCAAACCAGAAAGGGTGCGTTAGTTCAGCTGGTTAGAATACATGCCTGTCACGCATGGGGTCACGGGTTCGAGTCCCGTACGCACCGCAAGACAAACAAGCACTTACACCAAATGTGAGTGCTTGTTTTATCCTTCCTGAGATGAGTGTAATGATGAAAAAACTGGCACTGATTTGCTCGATTTTGTTTATGGGAGCAGCCCTCACCGCCTGTGCCCAGGGCAACAAAGGCTCGAATATCGCAGAACTCGACAAGGCTGCCTTCATCGAGAAGATTGTCGATTACGAAAACAATCCCCAGCAGTGGAAATACCAGGGCGACAAGCCCGCCATTGTCGATTTCTATGCCACCTGGTGCGGCCCCTGCAAGGCCATGGCTCCAGTCATGGAGGAATTGGCTAGGCAATATGCCGACAGTGTCTGCTTCTATAAGATAGACGTGGACAAGCAGCCCGAACTGGCTTCGCTGTTTGGCATCTCCAGTATCCCGACCTTCCTGTTCATTCCCGTGGAAGGGGATCCCAGGATGACCCAAGGCGCCATGGAAAAAGGAAATTTCGATCGCATCATCAGGGAATTCCTGCTGAAATAACCCCGACCGGCATCTCATGCTTGTCGGTTGTAAAAAAAATATCCCCGTGACCAAACAGTCGCGGGGATGCTTTTTTATTTCCTAAACGGAAACTTCACCACCCGGGCTTTCAGGTGGCGGTTGCGGATATCGACAAAGACTTCCGTGCCCGGCTGGGCGAAGGGTGTATCGACATAGGCCATGGCAATGCCGATGCGCGTCGTGGGCGAAATGGTGCCCGAAGTGACACGGCCGATGACAAAGCCCTTGGCATCGACCAGGTCGAAGTCGTGCCGGGGAATGCCCTTGTCGATCATCTCGATGCCGACCAGTTTCTTCTTGACCCCTTCGGCCTTTTGCTTTTCAAGTATGCTGCGCGAGGGGAAGTTCTTGCCTTCGGTGAATTTGGTGATCCAGCCCAGCCCCGCTTCGAGCGGCGAGGTGGTGTCGTCGATGTCGTTGCCATAGAGGCAGAATCCCATCTCCAGACGCAGGGTGTCGCGGGCGCCCAGGCCGATGGGCAGGATGCCAAACTCGGCACCGGCCTCGAAAATAGCCTGCCAGAGCTTGGCTCCGTCGGCAGGGGCAAAATAGATCTCAAAGCCGCCGGCACCAGTATAGCCCGTGTTGGAGATCAGCACGTTCTCCACCCCGGCCATCGTGCCGTAGGCAAAATGATAATAGGCAATCTGGCTCAGATCCACATCTGTCAGTTTCTGCAGGGTGGCTTGTGCCAAGGGGCCTTGAATGGCCAGCTGGGCCGTCTTGTCGGAAGCATTCACCAGTTTGGCACCGACAGCGTTGTGCTCCTGGCACCATTTCCAGTCCTTGTCGATGTTGGAGGCGTTCACCACCAGCAGATAGCGCTTGGCATTGACACGGTACACCAGCAGGTCGTCGACGATGCCGCCGTGGTCGTTGGGCAGGCAACTGTACTGGGCCTGTCCGTCGGTCAGGACCGAAGCGTCGTTCGAGCACAGGTTCTGGATGAAATCGAGGGCCTTGGGGCCTTCAACCCAGAATTCTCCCATGTGGGAGACATCGAAAACACCCACCTTCTGGCAGACGGTGTCGTGTTCGTTGAGTATGCCGGAATACTCGATAGGCATATTGTAGCCGGCGAATTCATGCATTTTGGCCCCGAGGGCGATGTGGATTTGGGTAAAAGGAGTAGTCTTCATTACTATTTAGCTAACTCGCATATTTTCAGGATGGTTTTCATTGCTTTCTCGGCCGATGGAATGGGCAGGTACTCAAAACGCCCGTGGAAGTTCATACCGCCGGCGAAGATGTTGGGGCAGGGCAGTCCCATGAACGACAGCCGGGCACCGTCCGTGCCGCCGCGGATGGGGGTGACCACCGGCTTGACACCGACCGCCTCCATGGCCTCCAGGGCCAGGTTGACCACGTGCATATTGTCAGGTTCGATTTTCTCACGCATATTGTAATATTGGTCCTTCAGGATCAATGTGGCCGTCCCCTGTCCGAATTCGGCGTTGATCTTGTTGGCCAGGTGCTCCATCTCCTTCTTGCGACGTTCGAAACGGTCGCGGTCGTGGTCGCGGACGATATAGCTCAGCGTAGCTTCTTCGACCGTGCCGCTCACCCCCGTCAGATGATAGAAACCTTCGTAACCTTCGGTGTGCTCCGGCGTCTCCCAGCGGGGCAGCATGTTGGCATACTGATAGGCCACCCGGCAGGCGTTGAGCATCTTGTGCTTGGCATAGCCCGGGTGCACATTGCGCCCTTTGATGACGACCTTGGCCGAAGCGGCGTTGAAGTTTTCAAACTCCAGTTCGCCCAGGTCGCCGCCATCCATGGTGTAGGCCCAGTCGGCGGCAAAAGCTTCCACATTGAAGTGGTCGGCTCCCTTGCCTATTTCTTCATCGGGCGTGAAGCCGATGCGGATCTTGCCGTGCTTGATTTCGGGATGGGCGATGAGGTATTCCATGGCCGTGACAATTTCGGCAATACCGGCCTTGTCGTCGGCGCCGAGCAAGGTCTTGCCGTTGGTGCAGATGATGTCCTGGCCCACGAACTGCTTGAGCTCGGGGAACTGGGCCGGCGACAGGATGATGTTGTCCTCGGCGTCGAGCACAATCTCGTCACCGTCGTAGTTTTTGACGATTCTGGGTTTCACCTTGCGGCCCGACATGTCGGGGCTGGTGTCCATGTGGGCGATGAATCCGACCACCGGCCTTTTCTCGTCGGTGTTGGCCGGCAGGGTGGCCATCAGGTAGCCGTAGTCGTCCAGGACCACGTCCTGAAGTCCGATGGATTTCAATTCTTCGGCCAGCACCTTGGCAAAGGCCATTTGTCCGGGAGTACTCGGTGTCAGGTCGGTCTCCTCGTTCGACTGAGTGTCGTAGCTCACATAGTTCAGAAATCGTTCAACCAGTTCCATGATTTTTTTGTTTGAATGATGCGACAAAGATAAAGCAAAGAAATGCAAGTGCAACCTTAGTCGGCATTATTATTTGACGGAGCGAAACTTTGTGGTACTTTTGTACTGAAAGTCCTCGAAAAAGAAACGATTCTGATTATGAAATCAACGAACATTAAAGCGCTGCTATTGACCATTGCACTATGGCTGCCGGCTTCCGGTTTTGCACAGTTCCCCGGTTTCGGCGGCTTTCCTGGAGGTGGCTTTCCCGACGGATTCCCGGGAGGCGGCTTTCCCGGAAGTTTTTCCATGGACAGTCTGCCCAATATGTTTCCGGGTGGATTCTTCGGAAGATTCCCGGAAGGCTTTCCCGACAGTTTCCCCAGCGGATTTCCGGGAGGCGGCTTCCCCGGCGGTTTCGGCATGGGTGTCGAGTATGATCCCGCGTCTTCGCGCAATGAAGTTGCGTTTACTTCATCCAACCTGCCCATTGTCCTGATTGATACGAAAGGGCACTTGTTGACCAACAAGGAAAAGTCCCTGGCAAGGATGAAGATCATCGACAACGGAAAGGGAAAACGCAACCACCTCACCGACAAAGCCCGGGGCTATGACGGCTACATCGGTATCAAGCTGCGTGGCAACTCGTCGCTGTTTTTCGAGCAGAAGCGTTTCACTTTCGAGACGAAAACTGAGGACGGCAAGGACCTGGATGCCGAATTGCTGGGCATGCCCGCCGACAATGACTGGGTGCTGCTGGCTCCCTATAACGACATTTCCATGATGCGCGACCCCTTTGCCTTCGACCTTTGGCGGGAGATGGGCCACTGGGCGCCCCGCAACCGCTATTGCGAGGTGGTGATGAACGGCTGCTACATCGGTGTTTACATCCTTTGCGAAAAAATCAAGCGGGGCGAAAACCGCTTGGACATAGCCAAGCTCAAACCCGAAGACAACAGCGGCCGGGAACTGACGGGCGGCTATATCGTGCGCATCGACCCGCCCGATGAAGGGGAACCCTCTTTCACTTCGGAGGTCCCCGGCATCATCAACCGGAGCGGCGGCTTCGGTGGTGGCAATTTCGGTGGATTCGGTGAAGGCGGATTCGATTTCGGCGGTGGTTTCAATCCTTTTGAAGCCTGGGGCGACAGCGCTTTTGCCGGCTTTGGCGGTGGCCGGTTCAGTGGTTTTGAAGGCTTCGGCGGGAACTTCAATCAGGTGGTGTGGACCTATTATTATCCCAAACCCGACAAGATCACTCCCGAACAGCAGGAATATATCAGCAGCTATGTCAAGACAGTCGAGCGAGTCATCCAGAGCGAGGGCTTCGCCGACCCCGACAGCGGCTATGCCAAATACATCAGTGTCTCCTCTTTCGTGGACTATTTCATCCACACCGAACTCAGTCTGAATGCCGACGGTTTGAAACGCAGCACCTACTTTTTCAAAACCAAGCAAAAGGAGGACGGCACGGGCGGCAAACTCCATGCCGGTACGGTCTGGGACTACAACCTGGCCTATGGCAACTGCAATTTCTGCAATGCCGACAAGATCGATGCCTGGGTCTATGAAGGCGGCGAGACCAATCCCACGCCCGCCATGTGGAAACGGCTCACCGAGGATCCCGCCTTCATGGCCAAAGTCGTGGCACGTTGGAAAGAGCTCCGCCAGGGAACACTCAGTATCGACAATATCAACAGGTATATCGATGAGCACGCTCTCCTGTTGGCCGAGGCCAAGGATCGTCAGTATGCCAAATACCCCGATTTGCTGATCGATGAATCCGACCGTCAGGGCCAAGGAGGCCGTAACGGCTTCGGAGGCCCCGGAATGGGCTTCGGAGGCTTCGGCGCTCCCGGCGGCGGTATGGATTTCGGCGGCTTCGGAGGAGGTGGCGCCGGAATGTTCGCTGCCTACCGTGTTTCAAGCTACGAAGAGGAAATCGCCACGCTCAAAAAGTGGTTTGCCGACCGTATCGCCTTTCTGGACAGCCACTGGAAGTAAGCAAGGATTCATCATTTCTCCTTCACGCGGGGTGATTCCGGATTTTATTCACTATCTTTGCGTGAGAAGCAGTCATGCTGCCCAAAGCCACTATGAAGAAGCTGAGCATTTTGGAAATGAACCGTTTGTCGCAGGAAGATTTCCGACAGTCGGTCAAGATTCCCCTGGTTGTGGTGCTCGACAATGTCCGCAGCCAGCACAATGTGGGCGCCGTGTTCCGCACGGCCGACGCTTTTCGGGTGGACAGGGTGGTGCTTTGCGGCATCTGTTGCCAGCCGCCGCATCCCGAAATCCACAAGACGGCCCTGGGTGCCGAACTGACAGTGGCCTGGAGCTATGAGGCCGATACGCTCAAGGCGGTCAACGACCTGAAAGCCGCCGGCTATGTGCTCTATGCCGTGGAGCAGGCCCATGGCAGCATTCCCCTGGACCAGTTGCAACTGGATCCCTCCCGCAAGTATGCCGTGGTGCTGGGGCATGAAGTCAAGGGGGTGCAGCAGGCGGTGGTGGATGCCTGCGACGGCTGCGTGGAGATTCCCCAGTTCGGCACCAAGCATTCCCTGAACGTGTCCGTTGCCTCCGGCATCGTGCAATGGGCTTTTTTTGAACAATTGAAATCCAACATAGAATGAGACAGTTAGATACTACTTTGATGCATCCGGCCGAGCAAATCAACATCATCATCGGCCGCATCTACCGCAGTGGCATGACCACAACCTCGGGTGGCAATATCTCCATCCGCGACGACAACGGCGACATCTGGGTCACCCCTTCGGCTATCGACAAAGGCACACTGACTCCCAAGGACATCGTCTGTGTGAAAAAAGACGGCACCATCGTCGGCCCGCACAAGCCCTCGTCGGAATATCCCTTCCACAAGGCCATTTACGAGACCCGGCCCGAAATCAAAGCCGTCATCCACGCCCATCCACCGGGGCTGGTGGCCTTCAGCATCGCCCGGCAGATCCCCAACACCAACATCATCCCCCAGGCCAAGAACATCTGCGGGGAGATCGGCTACGCCAAATATGCCTGCCCGGGCAGTCAGGAGCTGGGCAATGTCATCGCCGAGGTCTTCAAGAATGAGAAATACAAGGCTGTGATTCTCGAAAACCACGGCGTGGTGCTGGGCGGCACCGACATGATGGATGCCTACGAGCGCTTCGAGACCTTGGAATTCTGCTGCCGCACGCTGGTCAATGCCGGTCATATCGGCAAGCCCAAGTCGCTGGCCGATTCCCAGATTGCCGACTTCAATTCCTGCATCCCGCACCACATCCCCCACTATATGGATGTGAGCTATCCTTCCGACGAACGGGCCATCCGCACGGAAATGTGCAACGTGATCCACCGCTCCTGCAACCAGGGGCTGATGATTTCGACCTACGGCACCGTGTCGTGCCGCTGGCGGGGCAACGATTTCCTGATCACCACACCCAATGTGCCGCGCTGGGACATCCAGCCCGAAGACATCGTGCAGGTGCGCGACGGCATGGCCGAGGCCGGCAAGACGCCCAGTCGCTCGGTGGCCCTCCACTATCGTATCTATCAGGAGAATCCGCATATCAACTCCATCATCTCCACCCAGTCGCCCCACCTGATGGCCTTTGCCGTGACGGGCAAGAAATTCGATGTCCGCACCATTCCCGAAAGCTGGATCTTCCTGCAGGACATGCCCAACATCCCCTTCGGCGACCACTACAAGGCGGTCGACAAGGTGGCGGCCATGTTTGCCAAGCACCGGGCCCTGTTGGTCGAGAACGACTGTGTGATCGTGACGGGCGACCGCCTGATGCAGACCTTCGACTACCTGGAAGTGGCCGAATTCAGCGCCAACTCGCTGGTGATGGCTTCTGCCATCGGCCCGCTCTGTCCCATCGGGGACAACGAGATTGAGGAATTGCGTGTGGCTTTCAATGTGAAATGATCATCCTTGTCAGCCCCTACGACCATTCCGCCTGGAACCTGGCAGCCGAAGAGTATCTGCTGCAGGGTAGCGGTGAGTGCCTGTTGCTCTATGTCAATCGGCCGTCGGTCGTCCTGGGACGCAACCAGGACCGGGCCAGCGAAGTGGATGAGGCCTGGTGCGCCGCCCACGGCGTGGCTATCGTGCGCCGTATGTCGGGCGGGGGAGCCGTCTATCACGACGAGGGTAATCTGAACTATTGTTTTGTGGGCGACCGCCAGACGGGACGCTCCGCCCTGGACGGCAGTTTCCTGGAACCTGTCATCGAAATCCTGGCAAGCCTGGGCCTGTCGGTAAACAAGGGCCCTCGCAAGGATTTGTGGATCGGCGGCGCCAAGATATCGGGAACAGCCACCCATGTGACGAAGATGCGCGAACTGCACCACGGCACCTTGCTCTACGACACCGATTTGGAGGCGCTCCACCGGGCGCTCGGGCTGGACCGGCGGCCGCAAGCGGTTGTCGGCGGTTGTCGCTGCAAAGTCGCTTCGGTGCCTTCGCCCGTGACCAATCTCAGGCAATATCTGCCTTCGGATATGGCTGCAAAGGATTTTTTCAATATCTTTGTCCAGGCCTGCTGCCGTCACTGGCAGACCGAGGTGGCCGTTTGGGAGGCTCCGGCCCTGGAAGCCATCGGGCATTTGGCCCGTGAACGCTATCTGTCGGAGTCGTGGAACCAATAATTATGAACAGATTATGAAGAAAACCATCCTTATCTCCCTTCTGGTGCTGCTTTGCGGCGGAGGAATCCCCCTGTGGGCCTGTACCAACCTGATTGTGACCCGCGGGGCTTCGGCCGACAGCTCGGTCATGGTGACCTACGCTGCCGATTCCCATCAGTTGTACGGGGAGCTCTATTTCCGTCCGGCGGCCGACTATCCGGCCGGCACCATGCTCAAGATCTATGAATGGGACACGGGCAAATACCTGGGCGAGATCCCTCAGGTGCCCCATACCTATTCGGTGGTGGGCAATATGAACGAACACCAGGTGGTGATCGGCGAGACCACCTACGGCGGCCGTGAATACTACGATTCGACGGCCATCATGGACTACGGTTCACTGATCTATGTGGCCCTGCAGCGTTCGCGTACGGCCCGCGAGGCCATCCATGTCATCGACGATTTGATGCAGCGCTACGGCTATGCTTCCGAAGGTGAGTCCTTCTCGATTGCCGACGCCAACGAAGCCTGGATCATGGAAATCATCGGCAAGGCCCCGAAATACAACAAAAAGGGAGTCAACCTGAACCGGGGGGCTGTTTGGGTGGCCAAGCGCATCCCCGACGGCTGCATCTCCGCCCATGCCAACCAGTCCCGTATCACCACCATCGATTTCAACGACCCGGACAATTGCCTTTATGCCAAGGATGTCATCAAGCATGCCCGCCAGCAGGGCATCTTCTCGGGACGCGATGAGGAGTTCAGTTTCTGCGATGTCTACAATCCGCTCGATTTCGGCGGTGCCCGCTATTGCGAAGCCCGGGTGTGGTCGTTCTTCAACCGTTTTGCCTCCGGCATGGACGCCTACCTGGATTATGCCATGGGCTACGATCTGAAGAATCACATGCCCCTCTATGTCAAGCCTGTCCGCAAACTCACCGCCAAGGACCTGGCCGACATGATGCGCGACCATTACGAGGGTACGCCCATGGATATGACCCAGGATATCGGTGCCGGTGGCAGCGGCCTGCCTTACCGTTGGCGTCCGATGGAATTTGAATACGAAGGCAAGCGCTATCTCAACGAGCGCGCCATCGCCACCCAGCAGACAGGCTGGTGGTTTGTATCCCAGAGCCGCAACTGGCATCCGGCCGGTATCTATTGGTTCGGAGTGGATGATGCCGGCACTTCGCCGCTCAGCCCCTTCTACACTTGCCTCAAGGAAGTTCCGGAACCCTATCGTCAGGGCAACGGCTCATTGATTGAGTATTCCGACAATTCGATGTACTGGACCGTGAGCCGCATCGCCCAGCTGGCTTATCTGCGCTACGACAAGATCGGTGCCGAGGTGCGCGAGGTGATTGATGCCCACGAAAGGGCTATGATGGAGCGCGTCAAGGAGATTGACCGCGACAGTCAGAATGGTGGCCAGACAGCTTTCCTGAGCAGTTTTTCGTCTTATGCCGCCCGACAGCTTTTCCGTCGCTGGAAAGAACTGGACAAATACCTGCTCGTGAAATATATCGACGGCAACATCAAACGTCAGAATCCAGACGGAAGTTTCCAGAACAATGGCTATTCCAAGAGCATTCCGGCCTCGCCCATCCAGGAGCCTTACAACGATAAATGGAAAGAGCAGGTGGTCAAAGACCACGGCAAGGTGCTGGCCGTCCCCCAGCCATAATCATTACCTAACAGCCTGAACTCCATGTGGTATCCACTGAAATTTGAACCGATACTGAAGCAAGTCATCTGGGGCGGAGACAAAATCTGCTCCTACAAATCGTTGCCCGAAAAGCGCGACGGCATAGGCGAAAGTTGGGAGATCTCCCAGCTAGAAGGCCATGTGTCCGTGGTGAGCGAGGGGGCCCTGAAAGGCCGTTCGCTCAGCGAACTGATTGCAGCAGATGCCACAGGCTTGTTGGGGACGAAAGTTCAGGCTCGATTTGGCAATGAATTTCCCTTGCTCATCAAGTTCATCGATGCCAAGCAGGATCTGTCGGTGCAAGTCCATCCCGACGACAAGGCGGCCAGCCGCAACCACGGTGCTTCGGCCAAAGGCAAGACCGAGATGTGGTATGTGCTCTCCTGCGAGCCCGGTGCCCAGCTGGTGACAGGTTTCTCCGAGGATATCGATCTGGCCCAGTACAAGCGCCGCATCGCCGACGACAGCATCGAGGAAGTGCTGCATCGGGAACAGCCGCAACCCGGGGATGCTTTCTTCATTCATCCGGGCTGTGTGCACTCCATTGGCAAGGGCCTGCTATTGGCCGAAATCCAGCAAAGCTCCGACTACACTTACCGTCTGTACGACTACAACCGGGTCGATGCCAACGGACAGCGACGTGAATTGCATACCGCCCTGGCCGCCGAAGTGCTCGACTACCGGCGCAACACCGACAGCCGCATCCGTTACGAGCGGGTCGAAAACCAGGCAGTGACCCTGGCCGACTGTCCTTATTTCACCACCAACTTGTTGGAGTTGAATGCAGCGACGGGAACAAGGGCGCTGCATCGTGATTTGCGCCACCTGGGCAGTTTCGTCATCTGTATCTGCATCGGGGGCAGTGTCCGCCTGCTGGCTGGAGAGGAACAAAAAGAAACGGTCCTCCGTCGTGGAGAGACCGTCCTCGTACCGGCCGCCTTGGCCGATTATTCTCTGTTGCCCCAGCCCAAGGCTACCTTGCTGGAAACCTATATCGGCTGAGAGTCGACTCCGAAAGCCTTTTTAATCAAACAAATTCCGGAAGTGTGAGAAGATCTTCTGGCTCAGGCTGGGAGAGGTTTTGAAATTCTCCGACTGGCCCATGGCCTCGATCTGTTTTTTCTCGTCCCGGCTCAGATTCTCGGGAATATACACACTGATGTTGACCAGCAGGTCGCCGTTGCCGTAGCGATTGACGGTGGGCAGGCCTTTGCCCCGCAGACGGAGCACCTTGCCCGGCTGGGTCCCCGGATCGATCTTGACCTTGACCTTGCCGTCGATGGTCGGAATCTCGACCGTGCCGCCCAAAGCCGCCGTGGGGAAGCTCAGCAGTAGGTTGTATATCAAGTCGTTGTCTTCACGGATCAACTCCTTGTCGGGCACTTCCTCGATCAATACCAACAGGTCGCCGTTCACGCCGCCGTGGCGGGCAGCATTGCCCTTGCCGCTCACCGTCAGCTGCATGCCTTCGGAAACACCGGCCGGGATATTGATGGTGATGATCTCATCCTTGACGACAACACCGTCGCCGTGGCACTCGGGACATTTGTTGACAATGATCTTGCCTTCGCCCTGACAGTCGGGACAGACGCTCTGGGTCTGCATGCGGCCCAGGATGGTGTTCGAGATGCGGTTGATGACACCTTTGCCCTGGCAGGTGGGGCAGGTCTTGTAGGCGTTGCCGCCTTCGGCCCCTGTGCCGTGACAGTGTTCGCAGGCCACCTGCTTGCGTACCTTTATCTTTTTCTCGACGCCGTTGGCGATGTCCTTCAGCGTAAGTTTGACCTTGACGCGCAGGTCGGAACCCCGGTTCACCCGTTGTCCACCACGGCTGCCGCCAAAACCGCCGAAACCGCCGAAGCCGCCGAAATGGCCGCCGAAGATGTCGCCGAACTGGGAGAAAATATCCTCCATGGAGAAACCGCCGCCGCTGAAACCGCCGCCGGCCGCTCCATTCAGACCGGCATGTCCGAACTGGTCGTAACGCTGCCGTTTTTCATGGTTGCTCAACACCTCGTAAGCTTCCGCCGCTTCCTTGAATTTTTCTTCTGCCTCCTTGTCACCGGGGTTCTTGTCGGGGTGATACTGGATGGCTTTCTTGCGGTAGGCTTTCTTGATGTCTTCGTCCGAGGCGTTGCGGTCAACGCCAAGCACTTCGTAGTAATCTCTTTTTTCTGCCATATATCTTTTACTCCTTCTGCGGTCAGTTGGCCACTACCACTTTCGCGAAACGTATCACTTTCTCGTTGAGATAATACCCCTTCTGGGTGCAGTCGATCACCTTGCCTTTCATGTCTTCCTGCGGAGCCGGAATCATGGCGATGGCTTCGTGCAGATCGGTATTGAACGGCTGGTCCTTGGTCTCGATGGGCTCGACACCGTTCCGCTTGAGGAAACTCTGTATCTTGCTATAGATGATGTTCATGCCTTCTTTCAAGGCAGCGACGTCTTCAGCTTTGTCCATGGCGGCCAACCCTCTTTCGAAGTCGTCGATGACAGGCAGCAGATCTACCAGGACTTTTTCGCCGCCGTTCTTGATGAGCTCCGCCTTCTCGCTCAGCGAGCGCTTGCGAAAGTTTTCAAATTCGGCCCGGCTGCGCAGGTAGGAGTCGTTGAGCTGGGCATATTTTTCTTTGAGTTCTTCCAGTTCCTTGGCGGTGGGATCCGGCTCGGCGGCAGGCTGCTGTTCCCCTGTCTTCGGGTTTTCCCGCTTCTGTTCCTGAGTGGAGGCATTCTGAGGCTCGTTCAGGGGCTTTTCGTTTGTTTTATTCTTCTTGTTCTTGCTCATAATCAATCGTGTTGGCAAAACCATATGCAAAAACCTTGCCACAGAGGGCAATTACTCATATTGCTGCCACAAAAGGCATCCTTCTGACGCTATGATTCGACAGAATGTCAGTTTTCAGGCCATAGTGGCCACCAGGTTGCGGTCACCGTAGGCGTTGTCCACCCGGCCCACAGGAATCATGAACTTGTTGTCGCGCACCCAGTCCAGAGGATAGGCTGCCTGGCTGCGGCAATAGCTGTGCGTCCACTCGTCGGCCGTGAGCTCATACTCGGGATGAGGCGCGTTCTTGAGCGGATTGTCCTGCGCGTCGCTGCGGCCTTCGGCCACTGCCTGGATTTCTGCCCAAATGGTTTTCATGGCTTCGATGAAACGATCCATCTCGGCCAGACTTTCGCTTTCGGTGGGCTCGATCATCAGGGTGCCGTGTACCGGGAAGGACAGGGTGGGGGCGTGGAACCCGAAATCCATCAGGCGCTTGGCGATGTCGCCGTCGTCGATACCCGTTTCTTTGAAGCGGTGGCAGTCGAGGATCAGTTCATGTCCCACATAGCCCTTGGCACCGGTATAATAGATGCCGTAAAGGTCTTTCAGGCAGGCGGCCATGTAGTTGGCGTTGAGGATGGCGGCCTCGGTGGCCCGGCGCAGTCCTTCGGCGCCCATCATGAGCAGATAGCCATAGGTGATGGGCAGCAGCATGACGTTGCCATAGGGCGCGGCTGCCACGGTTATGCCTTTGGCCCGGTCAGGATGATAGACAGGCATATAGGAAGCCAGTTTTTTGTTGCAGCAGATGGGACCCATGCCCGGACCGCCGCCGCCGTGAGGCATGGCAAAGGTCTTGTGCAGGTTCAGATGGCAGATGTCGGCACCGATATAGCCCGGCGAGGTGAGCCCTACCTGGGCGTTCATATTGGCCCCGTCCATATAGACCAGGCCACCGTTGTCGTGGACAATCTGGCAGAGCCGTCTGATCTGGGGCTCGAAAATGCCGTGGGTGGAAGGATAGGTGATCATGCACCCGGCCAGATGGTCGGCATTTTCCCGGGCCTTGGCCTGCCAGTCCTCGACGTCGATGTTGCCTTGACTGTCGCAGCAGACATGGACAATGTCGAAGCCGGCCTGGTGGGCGCTGGCCGGATTGGTGCCATGGGCCGAGTCGGGAATCATGATCAGCCGGCGCTGTTCCTGTCCCTGGGCCTTCAGATACTCACGGATCACCCGCAGACCGGCATATTCACCGGCAGCTCCGGAATTGGGCTGCAGACAGCAGGCCTCGAAACCCGTCAGCGAGCAGAGCATCCGGCTCACCTCTTCGATCATGGTCAGGTAGCCCTTGGCCTGGGATTGGGGTGCCAGCGGATGCAGGGCTGCGAATTCGGGTCGGCTCAGCGGCAGCATCTCGGCGGCGGCATTGAGCTTCATGGTGCAGCTGCCCAGGGGGATCATGGAGTGGGTCAGGGAGATGTCCTTGTTTTCCAAGCGCTTGATATAGCGCATCATGTCTGTCTCGCTGTGATAGCTGTGGAAGATGGCCTGCGGCATGAACTCGTCTTGGCGCAGGTAGCTGTCGTCGAGCGAGCAGATGTTCCGCCAATCTTCTTCCTCCACAGGTACGGGAGCGTTGTCCACGGCGGCGGCCAGGGCTTCGATCAGGCTTCCCAGGGCGGCCTCGTCGGTGGTCTCGTCCAGGCTGATGCCCACTTTGCCGTCGGCAAAATAATGCAGGTTCAACCCGTAGGATTCGGTGACCTTCTTGAGGTGGGCCGCTGTCAGCCCTTCGGGCAGGCCTATTTTGAGTGTGTCGAAGAAGGCATTGTTTTCCTGGGTGTAGCCATAGACCTCGAGGGCATCGGCCAGGTAGGAGGCTTTGCCGTGAATGGTGGCGGCAATGTCCTTGATCCCTTCAGGACCGTGCCAGACGGCATACAGGGCGGCCATGTCGGCCATCAGGGCCGAAGCGGTGCAGATATTTGAAGTGGCTTTCTCACGCTTGATGTGCTGTTCGCGGCTTTGCAGGGCCAGGCGGTAGGCAGGTCTCTCGTGGTTGTCTTTGGACAGGCCGATGATGCGGCCGGGCAGAAAACGCTTGTATTCGTCCTTGGCGGCAAAGAAGGCGGCAGTCGGACCGCCGTAGCCCATGGGCAGACCGAAGCGCTGGGCCGAACCGAAGGCGATGTCGGCCCCCCAGCTGCCCGGGGTGTTGAGCAGCACCAGGGCCATCAGGTCGGTAGCCACGGCCACTTTCATCCCGGCGGCGTGTGCCTGCTCGCAGAAATCACGATAGTCTTCGATGTTGCCGTCGGCATTGGGATACTGGACGATGGCACCGAAATAGTCGGCACCGGGCTGGAAGGCGGCATAGTCGCCTTCGCAGATGACGATGCCCTGTTCACTGCATCGGGTGCGCAGCACGGCCTTGGTCTGCGGAAAAACGGCCCGGTCGACAAAAAGGCGGCAGACACCGTCTTTCTCCTGGGCGCGGCTTCTGAGGTTGAACATCATCATGGCCGCTTCGGCAGCTGCGGTGGCTTCGTCGAGCAGGGAGCAGTTGGCCAGGTTGAGTCCGGTCAGCTCGCAGACCATGGTCTGGAAGACAAACAGGGCTTCCAGCCTTCCCTGGGAAATCTCCGCCTGGTAAGGGGTGTAGGAAGTGTACCAGACCGGGTTCTCCAGGATGTTGCGCTGGATGACGGCGGGTGTATGGGTACCATACCAGCCTTGGCCGATATAGCTTTGGTAGCAGCGGTTCATGGCTGCCAGTTCTTCGATGCGCCGGGCAAACTCTTCTTCGGTGAGGGCCTCGGGCAGGTCGGGCAACTCAGGCAGCCGGATATCTTCAGGCAGGGTTTTGTCGATGAGCTCATCAAGGCTCTTGACTCCGATCTTGGCCAGCATCACTGCCTGGTCTTGCTCGGAAATCCCGATATGACGGGAAGCGAAATCGTTTTTGGACATTACTATAATTGGCTTTTCTCATAAATGATTAATAATCCAGTAAATCAACAATCTCATCCGGGAGAGTGGCGAGTTTGTCGCCGCCCTGCTCCGTGACGATGAAGGTATTTTCCGTGCCGACAGCCCCTACGCCGTCGATGATGATTTTGGGCTCGACAGCCAGCACCATGCCGGCCTGCAGCACATCTTTCATCTTGGGTGCCAGCACCGGCAGCTCGTTGATGACCAGCCCGGTGCCGTGTCCGACGAAGTGGGCCTGCTGGGCCTTGCCCATGAAACGGTCGGCCAGTCCGGCGCGTCGGACAATGTCGAGGGCGCCGTTGTAAATATCCTCGCAGACGTTGCCCGGACGGAGTTGCTCCTGAATGAAAGCCTGCACCTCGAGGGCGGTCTGGTGAGCGCGGTAGGCAGCCTCTGACAGCCGCCCCACACTGTAACAGCGGCTCAGGTCGTCCATATAGCCGGTAAAGTTGCCACACATGTCGATGAGGATGCTCTGCCCTTCGCGGATGGGGGTGTCGGTAGCGCCGATGGGATTGGAAGGATGGCCGGCCCCGCCCAGGGCGAAATCGTAGGGCGAGCTCACGGCGGCATTGTCACCGCTCAACAGGCTGCCCATGTGGGCCTCCATGTCGTTGCCGTAGGTGCGGAACAGTCCCAGGCAGCCGCCTTTGCGCATCAGGTACTCGATTTCGACCACCAGTTCTCTTTCGGTCATGCCCGGCCGGAACACCTCCGGGATGCGGCGATAGACAGCCTCGTGCAGGCGGGCCGACTCACGCAGCAGCTGCTGTTCCCGGGCAGTCTTGACACTGCGGGCCTGGCGCAGGGCGTGGCTGCCGTTGAGTATCCTGGAAGAGGCAAAACAGGCGCTGAGCCGGGCCCATTGCGATTGAGGCATCTCTTCGCCCTCTATCCACAGGGTGGAAGGCTGCGACAGCCCCTTTTCGGCCAGCAGGGCGGGCAGTTGTTCTGGTTTGCGGACAGGAAAGAAACAGTCATCGGCCACGTCCAGGTCTGAGGCCTTCAAATCGGCCGGCCGGCGGACAAATACCAGCAGGTGGCCGTCCACGTCGAGGTAGGTGTAGCCGTTGATGATCCGACCCAACACGTAATAGATGTTGACCGGGGTGGACACCAGGCAGGCACCGACCTGGCTCTCCTGCATCTTCTGCAGTATTTTGTTGATATGCAACTGTCTCTCTTCGAGCATGATAAATGGTTGTCAGAGGGGCTCGCCCCGATAGCGCGAAGATAGGTATAATTTGGCAGACTGCCATCCCAAAATAAATTTTGTTTTGCCACTCTCATTCCTTACCTTTGGGACCACAGAATTGTCTGAAAACTTATAATACTTACCGCTATGATTAGAGTTGTTGCCGTGCATACCGCCATGGCCCTGGTCGAACCGCTGACCAAGATTTTCAAGGAGTACCTCCCCGAAGTGAAGTTAAACCATATCGCCGATGACACCCTCATCCAGGAGGTCATCGCCAACGACAAGGTGACCCCGGCCGTGCGCCGCCGTTTGCTGGGTTATTACCTGACGGCTGCCGACAGCGGTGCCGATGTGGTGTTCAACTGCTGCTCTTCGGTGGGCGACATCGCCGACCTGGGCAATGAAATCGCCCCGATCCCCGTGTTCCGCATCGACTATCCCATGGCCGTGAAAGCCGTCAATTCGGCCAAGCGCATTGCCGTGATCTCCACGCTGCCCACCACACTCGACCCGACCCGCCGGTTGCTTGAACGTGCCGCCCGCGAAGCCGGCAAACAAGTCGTGCTGGTCGATGGCCTGGCCAAGGGGGCTTTCCAGGCCGGTCAGTCGGGCGATGGGGAGACCCACGACCGTCTCATCCGCGAAGCCGCCGAGAAGATCGCCGACCAGGTCGACCTCTTTGTCCTGGCCCAGGGTTCGATGGCCCGCATGGAGCAGAAACTGAGTGAAATCACCGGCAAGCCGGTGCTCTCCAGCCCCGTTTCCGGTGTGCAGGGTCTCAAGAAATTCCTGCAGGAAAAAGGCATGTTGTAATCTCAATTGTAAGCCATGGCTGTCAAGAAAAGAACCTTGATACTGGCGATGCTCGTCCTGTTGGGCGTCGTCACCTTCCTGGACCGTATCAACATCAGTGTGGCCGGTTCGGACATCATGCGCGACTTGAACATCTCGCCCGACCAATGGGGCTGGATTTTGAGCGCCTTCATCCTTTCCTATGGACTGATGCAGATTCCCATGGGCGCCTGGGGCGACAAGCGCGGACACCGCAGCGTGCTCACCCTCATTGTGCTCTGGTGGTCGGCTTTCACCATCTTCACCGGCATGGCCCAGGGTTTCATCGGCCTGCTGCTGGTACGCCTCATGTTCGGCGTGGGCGAGGCCGGTTCCTCTCCCTGCTCGACAGGTGTCATCAGCCGCTGGATTCCCAAAAACCAGGTGGGCAAGGCCCAGGGCTTCATCTGGGCGGCTACCCGTATGGGCGGTGCCCTCACGCCTTTCGTGGTGATTCCCATCGTCACCCACATGGGCTGGCGCACAGCCTTCTTTATCCTGGGTGCCGTCGGTGTGGTCTGGGCCCTGGTCTGGCTGTTGTTCTATCGCAACCATCCTTCCCAGATGCGGGGCATCAGTCGCGAAGAAATGGAGGAAGCTCCGGTCATGAAGGCCCAGGTCACGGAAAAGCTCCGCATCCCCTGGCGTCAGTTCTTCTCTTCAAAGCAGTTCTGGCTCATCCTGAGCATGTATTTCTTCTACGCTTTCGGCAGCTGGTTCTTCTTCTCCTGGTTCCCCACTTTCATGGAACTGGGCCGTGGCTTTGAGAAATCACAGCTCACCTATGCCATCGCCGTGCCCTTTGTCCTGAGCATGGTGGGCAATATCTCCGGTGGCTACATCACCGACCGCCTGACGGCCAAATACGGGCTGAAAGTGGGCCGCAAGGCGGTAGGTTCCGCCGCGCTGGTCATCTCAGCCGTTTGCATGTTCCTGGCTGCCTTCATTCCCGGCAAGATGCAGGTCTTCGTGTTCCTGTCGCTCTGCTTCGGCATCATCGACCTGATGCTGCCCAGCGCCTGGGCCCTCTGCATCGACCTGGGCAAGAAATACGCCGGCGCCCTTTCGGGGGCCATGAACACGGCTGGCAACCTGGGAGGCTTTGTCTGCGCCACCATCTTCGGCTATCTGGTCAGCGCTTCAGGCAACTACAACCTGCCGCTCTACCTCATCGCCGCCATGCTCATCATCAGCGCCATCCTGTTCTTCTTCATCGATCCCACCCAGACCATCATCAAAGACGAGGAACCCCGGGCCTGACATTTTTGAATAATCGCCGGAAACTATCGACTATGAAAAAGATCGCCTTTCTTCTTGTCATGGCCGTCTTGGGTGTGTGCCTGACGGCTGTCGCCCAGCAACGCCAACGGCCAAGGAGTGAATCCTACCAGACCGGACAGCCTTCGGTCCATGACCCCGTCATGGCCAAGGACGGCGATACCTATTATCTGTTTGCCACCGGCATGGGTATCCAGCAAATGACCTCAAGCGACCGGCAGACATGGACTGTGACGCGCCGGCCGGTGATGTCGGTCATTCCGGGTTGGACCACCGATTCCGTGCCCCGCTTCGACAGTCATGTCTGGGCACCCGACATCATCCGTTGGCATGGACGCTGGTGGATGGCCTACAGTTGCTCGTCTTTCGGGCGGAACGGCTCGGCCATCGGATTGCTCAGCAGCCGCTCTCTTGGCGCCGGTCTGTGGAAAGACGAGGGTTGCATAGTCTCTTCGCGCGAGCATCGCGACAATTGGAATGCCATCGATCCCAACTTTGTCATCGACGGTTCCGACCAGCCTTGGTTGGTCTGGGGCTCGTTCTGGGACGGCATCCAGATGGCCCGGCTCGATTCCACCATGCATATCGCTGCAGGCGAACGGCCCCGTACCATCGCCCGCCGCTACGATCCCGGCTTCACCCCGTCGGAGCCCAATCCCACTTCGCGCTACGCGGGGACGAACGCCATCGAGGCGCCCTTCATTTTCAAACACGACGGCTATTATTATCTGTTTGTGTCGTGGGACTACTGTTGCCGGGGCGCCCAAAGCAACTACCGGGTGGCTGTGGGCCGCAGCAGACAAGTGGACGGTCCCTACCTCGACCATGAAGGCTTGGATATGGCCAAGGGCGGCGGTACTCTTTTCCTGGAAGGCGACAAAAAGGAATGGGAAGCCGCAGGGCATTGCGCCGTTTACAATTTCGACGGCCAGGACATCTTCATCTGTCACGGCTACAGCGCCACGCAAAACGGTGCCGCCCTGCTTATCCAGCGCTCCGTGGGCTGGACTCCCGACGGCTGGCCGCAGCTGCTGCCCTGATTCTTACCGTAGTTTTTCGAAGACCTGGGCCAGGGAGGATTCCTCTCCGACGTTGCCGGGAAAAATGACGTAGGGCAGGCGGGGAATGGCGGCATCCTGGGCGGTGCGAAGGCAAGGCACGCCCGAAAGGATCTGACCCATCACCTGGGCGGTGCGTACGCTGAGGCCCTTGGTAAGTATGTCGTGCGAAGTGATGCCCCCTTTGGCCACCAGCCAGGAGGGCCGATAGCTCAAATGGCTCACGATCGACACCAGGAAATCCGATACCTGCTGGCCCAGCCGCTGCCGCTCGTCGGCATTGTCGAGCCGCACTTCCTGACGCGAGGTATAGACCACCGGGCAGAGTCCTTGGGCGGCCAGGTCCTTGAGCCGGGCCTGCACCTCGTCGGACAGCTCTTGCGGATGGTCCAGGATGCTGCGGATGTCCAGTTCGATGCCCACCGTGCCCTGGCATTTGAGCAGGGCGTTGAGCTGGGCGGTCGATTTCTTGACATGGGAACCGACGATGAACAGTCCCGGAGCCGAAACGGCATCCTTACCCACAAAATCCTCGCGACCCAGCAGGGGCCGGTCGTCGATGCCGCTCATGGCCTTGGGCAGCGAGGAAGAGCTGCGGATCACCACCGCCTCGTCGTGAGAGCCCATCCACTCCAGCAGCGTCAGGGCAAAGGCCTGCAGGTCGCTGTAGCGCAGGGCGTCCACGCTGATGTAGGCCGGACGGCTTTCGGCACGGGCCAGATCTATCAAACTTCCCAAAGTCTGCAGCCGCTGGGCCGGTGTCAGGCCGGGGAACTCCGTCAGCGGCAAGTTGCGGTAGAAGAAATCTTTCGTGCCGAGCTTTTCAGCGATATAATCTTTCAACACAGCCGAATGGTAGGCAAACACATTATCGCGGGCAAACTCGCTTTCCGATACCGGAATCAGGGTGTCACCGTCCTTGAGGTAGTGGCAGCCCAGCAGGGTGTAGCGGCCGGCTTCCAAAAAGGCCGGGGCAAAGAAGGTGACCGGGCAGAGTGCCTGGCCGTTGTGGCGCAAGCCCTGGGCCATCAGGTCGGTCTCGAGCGGGAAATGCCCGCGCAGCGTGGAGTCGCTCCGACTGATGAACACCAGCCGGTAACCATGCTTGCGGTTGGCCTCCAGGACGGCCTGCATGGCCGAAGCAGTGACACGGGCGGCCTCGTCGCGGGTCATGGCCCGGGTGTTGGTCAGCACATAAAAGAAAGGTGCTTCGTCGGCCAGGGCGGCCCCGAGGCTGTCGGCCTGCCAATCGGTCACCAGCCGGCAGGAATGGACCGTCTGGATGCCCGTGGGGTCGTCGTCCATGACCACCAGCTTGATGCGTTGCCGGTTGAGCAGCTGGCGGATATCCCTGCGGCAATCACCCGCGGTTTCGAGATATTGCTGCAGTACTGTTGAGTAGGAAAGATGGTTCATCGTTTGATGCCTAACATGATGCGGGCTTCCTCGGCCGTGGCGGGCTCGTAGCCCATCTGACGGATGAGGGCCACCAGGTGTCTGACCAGGACGGCATTGTTGGCCGCCACCTTGCCCGGTGCGTAGTAGAAACTGTCCTCAAATCCCACACGGACGGCATTGGCGCCCATGCCGACGGCGCAGGCCAGGAACGACTGGTCGGCCATCGCGTCGTGGTTCAGGCCCCATGAGCTGCCGCTTTCGGCCAGCGACAGGAGGCATTGCAGCACACTTGCTTTGGCCGAGAGATTGCTCGAATTGCCCGGGCCCAGGCAGAAATTGTAGTGCAGCGGACGCTGCAGCACGCCTTCGTCGGCCAGCCGGGTGCAGGTTTCGACCATGCTCAGGTCGAACAGCTCCATTTCGGGGATGACGTTGGCCTTCTTCATGCGGTCGGCCCAATAGCGGATGTCGGGCAGGGTGTTGATATAGACGGTCTCTCCGAAGTTGACCGAGCCCATGTTGAGGGAGGCGATCTCCACATCGGGCACATTGAGGCAGACGCAGCGCTCTTCCAGGCTGAGCGACGATAGGCCGCCCGTGGAGCCCTGGATAATGATGTCGCTGTGGGCATGGATCATGTCGATGGTCTGCTGGAAGACAGTCAGGTCGAAGGTCTGTTCGCCCTTCAGGTCGCGCGTATGCAGGTGCACCATGCAGGCACCCTCCTCGGCGCAATTGAGCACATCTTCTGTGATTTCCTCGGGCGTGAGGGGGTTCTTGCAGCTGGCGGGTATCTTCTTGCCGATGTGGCAGACCGGGGCGACGGTGATGATGATTTTCTTCGAGAGATTCATAATGCTTGTGTTTGATAATACAGGCATGCAAGGTAATGCAAACCGAGCGAAAAGCAAAATCGAAGACCATGAAAATGTAAATAATCGCGCCCCTCTGGTTTTTTGTCCATTTCTTGCCGCATCATCACAGAAAAAAATTGTAATTTTGTCCGTTTAGGCCGGCGAAAAGATGTCGGCATCGTCATTCATTTCAAAACAATGATTATGAAAACCATCCGCCCGATGAAAATCACCTTGGCAGCCATTGTCTGCCTGCTCAGTACGGCTTTGTCCGCCCAGGACTACACCTATCGCATGGAAACTTTCGAGCAGGAGGCTTGGAGCACGGCAGCCACCACGGTGACGGCTGCGACCGGTACCTGGACCACCAACAAGAACATCCAGAGCACCGAGCAGGCTTATCAAGGCACTTACAGCCTCAAGCTGAGCAACAAGGCCGGTTTTGTCAGCCCCCGGCTGGCCGACGGCGCCGGAACGCTCTTCTATTATGCCTGGGTGCAGAACCGCGAGGCCAATGTGGAAGTGTCCAGCGACGGCACCAACTGGACCCTGGTGGAGAATTTCAAAGCTAATACCCAGAGCTGGATCAGGCATGTGGTTGAGATCAATGATGCCTCGGCGCGCTATGTCCGCCTGAGCACCACCTCCAATGGCCAGGTCTACATCGACAACCTGGTCGTGACCCGTTACGACGGCTCCACGGCCGACAGCAGCGAGGTCACCACGCCTTGGCGGATTCCCTATTTCACGCAGGATTTTGAAGACAAGAGCCAGTATCCCGCCACCAATGCCGATGCTTCCAGCGAGGTTGCCTTCCCGGTCGAAGGCCAGGGCGAGTGGCGCTACAAAAATGCTTGGTGTTCGACCAATGTCGATTACATCCCCGACGGCTCGCATTGTGCCCTGCGCATGCTCAAGAGCACTTCGTATGTCATATCGCCGGTCCTTTCGCAAGGGGTGGTCAAGGTATCGTTCAACGAAGGCCGCACCGAGAAGGAACTGAATCTCTATACTTCGTACGACCAGGGCCAGACCTGGCAGTTGGCCGCCAATATCCTCACGGACACATACAATGAGGTGCTGATTGCCGACACGCGGGTGAACCGCATCAAACTGGCCAACGAAGAGAGCAAGGATGCCGATATCGACAATATCTGCATCACCGCCTATCCCGTCGGCACAGCCGGCACGGTCACCACCGGCGCAGCCACGGAGGTGACCCGTACCACGGCCCGTGTGAGCGGCCAATTGGTTGCCCCCGGCGACAAGACGCCCCTGGCCTGGGGTATCTGTTGGGCCGCCGAAGCCGATCCTGACTACTCCTATCAGACAGTTGCCGCCAGTGAAGCCGATTTCACCGTCACTTTGAACGGTCTGCCGGCAGGCAGGACCATCCGCTACCGGGCCTTTGTCATCAGTTTGTCGGGGGTCGGTCTGGGCGAGATCGCGCAGTTCACCACCGAGCCTCCCATTGCCCCGACGGTCGTGAGCGGTGAAGTGGCCGCCCTGGAAGATGGCGACGACGAACGCCTGTGCTATGTCAAGCTCAGCGGTACGGTCACCGACGACGGCGGCAGCGTACCCTCCGAGGTGGGGGTCTGCTTCGGGCTCGGCAACCATCCCGAAGTCTCCAGCCAAAAGGTGGTGGCCCGACTGGTGGGCAACACCTTCACGGCCATTATCGGTTTGAATCCCGAAACCACCTACTATTTCAAGACCTATGCCGTCAACGAGGCTGGCATGAGCTTTGGTGAGCTGCGAAGCTGGACCACCGGTGTCAAGGTGCTGCCCACCTATGCCCACCATGTCTATTATGTCTCCCCCGAGGGCAACGATGCCACAGCCGACGGCAGCCTGGAGCATCCTTATTACAACGTACAGAAAGCCATCGACCGGGTGGTGGCCGGCGACACCATCTACATGGAGGCCGGCACCTACCGCTATACCGAGCGGCTCAACGCCGGGGCAGTGGGACGTCAGCAGAGCGGCATGATCGCCCTGTTTGCCCGTGGCGGCCGGGCCATCCTGGATTTCTCGGCCATGGCTTTGGGCGACAACAACCAGGGCATGCGCCTGACGGGCAGCTACTGGCATATCTATGGCATCGACATTTGCGGGGCGGGCGACAACGGCCTGCTGATCGAGCGCAACAAGCCTTCGGGCGGCAACTATGCCTCCGTCAAGGACAGCACCCACCTGGGCCATCACAATGTGGTGGAGAACTGCCGCTTCTACCGCAACCGTGACACGGGCCTGCAGATGAAAAACCTGGCCGAAAACAATGTGGTGATCAACTGCGACGCCTATCTCAACTGTGATCCCGACAACGGTGACGCCGACGGTTTCGCCGTGAAGATCTCCCATGGCACGGGCAACTATTTCTACGGCTGCCGCGCCTGGGACAACAGCGACGACGGCTGGGACGGCTTCATCAAGACCGACGGCGGCTTCCCCGACGACATCACCACCACCTTCGAATATTGCTGGGCCTTCCACAACGGCTTCCTGGAAAACGGCCAGGCCAGCAGCGGCAACGGCAACGGCTTCAAACTGGGCAGTGAATACGGTCGCAACAATGTTATCCTGAACCGCTGCCTGGCTTTTGAAAACCTCAACAAAGACTTCGATCAGAACCACAACCGCGGTTCGATGATACTGAACAACTGCAGCGGCTACTCGGCCAAGAGCAGTTCCAAGGGCAATTACACCTACCGCTTCTACGAGGCGGTGGCCGCCAATCACGAGATCCGCCTGACCAACTGCGTAGCCATCAGCGACGGCGTTTCCGATATGAAGAAATCCGCCTATGGCGTCTGGCAGGTCAACGGCACCTTTGTCACCTCCGATATGAACTGTCTGCCGGCCGATTTTCGCAGCATCGACTGGCAGGAGACCCTGGCCGACCGCGCCGCCGATGGCCAGTTGCCCGAGGTGGCCTTCATGTTCCCCACCGAGGGTAACACCCGCCTCATCGACAAGGGTACGCCCGTCAGCCCCCATGAGGGCGAGAGCCGGGTGGCCGTCGGCATCACCTACGAAGGCGAGGCCCCCGATCTGGGTTGCTTCGAGACCAGTCAAGCAGTGGCCATCCGTATGGAACGTATGCCCGAAGAGGGAGGCTGCCGCGTCCGGTTGTGGCAATCGGCCGGTGGCCGGGTGCTGGTTTCAGTCTCCGGCGCTTCCACTGGAGAAGCCTTCAGCCTCAGTCTGACCGATTTGTCGGGCCGGCTGCTGGGCCGACACCGCTTCTACGGGCCGACGACCAGCATCAGCCTGCCTCAGTACCAGGGGGTGGTAGTGGTCCGTCTCCAGGGCAGCGGCCTGGACGAAGCCCGGAAAGTCATGCTTAGATAAATCGGATGAAATACATCGAGATACAGGGAGCCAGGGTCAACAACCTGAAAAACGTCAGTGTCAGGATACCCTTGAACTCGTTCACGGTCATTACCGGCCTGTCGGGTTCGGGCAAATCTTCTTTGGCCTTCGACACCCTCTATGCCGAAGGGCAGCGTCGCTATGTGGAAAGCCTCTCGGCCTATGCCCGGCAGTTCCTGGGCAAGATGAACAAACCCGAGGTGGATTTCATTCGCAACATCCCGCCGACCATCGCCATCGAACAGAAGGTCATCAACCGCAACGCCCGCTCCACGGTGGGCACTTCGACCGAGATCTACGACTACCTCCGGCTGCTGTTCGCCCGGGTGGGCCGTACCTATTCCCCCATATCGGGCGAGGAAGTCAAGCGGCACACCGTCGAGGATGTGATCCACTATGTCGAATCCTTTCCCGAGGGCACCCGCTTTGTGGTGATGTGCCCTGTGCAGATTGACACGGCCGGACAGTTGCAGGAACTCATGCAGCAGGGCTTCAGCCGCCTGGACGCTGACGGAGAGATGCTCCGTTTGGACGACCTTAGCCAGCAACCCGATCCGTTGGCTGCCCTGGCAGGACACTCCGTTTGCCTGGTCATCGACCGCCTGGCCGTACAGAGCGACCGACTCACCCGTTCGCGCTTGTACGATTCCATCGAGACGGCCTTCTACGAGGGCAAGCACAGCTGTTTGATACGTATGTATGCCCCCGCAGGGGAGCAGCTGCGCCAGTTCTCCGACCGATTCGAGGCCGACGGCATGGTGTTTGAAGAGCCCAGCGATCTGATGTTCAGTTTCAATTCGCCCATCGGGGCCTGCCCCAAATGCGAAGGCTTCGGCCGGGTGATCGGATTGGACGAAGACCTGATCGTGCCCGACAAGTCGCGTTCCATCTACGACGATGCCATCGCCCCCTGGCGCGGACCGATCCTGGGAGAATGGAAGCGCTACCTGATCTCGGCCGGTGAAAAATCGGGTGTGCCCGTGTTCAAGCCCTGGTACCAGCTCAGCGAAGAAGAGCGCCGCCTGGTCTGGGAGGGCAACGAGCATTTCTATGGCCTGAACGAGTTCTTCCGCCAACTGGAAGAAAAACAATACAAGATACAAAACCGGGTGATGCTGGCCCGCTACCGGGGCAAGACCGTTTGTCCGCTCTGCCACGGCACCCGCCTCAAGCAAGCCGCCTCCTATGTCAAGGTGGGCGGACGCACCTTGCCCGAGCTCATCGAAATGTCTGTGAGTGAGCTTGTCGGCTTTTTCGACAAGTTGTCGCTCAACGAGACGGAGGCCGCCGTGGCCGACCGCCTGCTCACTGAAATCCGACACCGGCTGCATCTGCTCCTGGATGTCGGTCTGGGCTATCTCACCTTGAACCGCTTGTCCAATTCACTGTCGGGCGGCGAAAGCCAGCGCATCAACCTGGTGACTTCGCTGGGCAGCAGCCTGGTGGGCTCGCTCTATGTGCTGGACGAGCCCAGCATCGGTCTGCACAGCCGCGACACAGACCGGCTCATCGCCGTGCTGCGCGAGCTCCAGTCGCTGGGCAACACGGTGGTCGTGGTCGAGCACGACGAAGAAATGATCCGCCAGGCCGACTACATCATCGACATGGGGCCCGAAGCCGGCCGGCTGGGTGGGGAAGTGGTCTGGCAGGGCCCGACCAGGCAACTGCCCAAAGTGTCCAAATCACTCGAGAAGCACAGCTATACGATCGATTACCTGAGTGGTCGCGAACAGATTCCCCTGCCCTCTTTCCGCCGGCCGTGGCAAAACTATATCGAAGTGGTTTCGGCCTGCCAGCACAACCTCAAGGAAGTCACCGTGAAGTTCCCCTTGAATGTGCTCACTGTGGTAACGGGAGTGAGCGGCTCGGGCAAATCTTCGCTGGTGAGGGATGTTTTCTACCTGGGAGTCAAGAAAAAGATCAGCGAGACGGCCGAGCGGCCGGGCATTTTCCGCGAACTGCGCGGCGATCTGCATCTGGTCGACGACATCGAGTTTGTCGATCAGAACCCCATCGGCCGTTCCTCCCGTTCCAACCCCGTGACCTACCTGAAGGCCTACGACGAGATCCGCAAGCTCTTTGCCGACCAGCCCCTGGCCAAACAACTCGGCATACCGGCCGCCTATTTCTCCTTCAACCAGGAAGGCGGCCGATGCGAAAACTGCCAGGGGGAAGGCGTCGAGCACGTCGACATGCAGTTCATGGCCGATATTGTCATAGTCTGTGAACACTGCCACGGCAAGCGTTTCCAGCCCGAAGTGCTGGAGGTGACCTATCGCGGCAAGAATATCTACGATGTGCTGGAAATGACCGTCAACCAGGCCATCGAATTCTTCGGCGAAACCCCCGGTCCCACCGAGCGCAAGATCATCAAACGGCTGAAACCCCTGCAGGCGGTCGGCCTGGGCTATATCAAGCTGGGACAGTCGTCCTCGTCGCTGTCGGGCGGCGAGAGCCAGCGTGTCAAACTGGCCTACTTCCTGGGACAGGAGCAGCCCAAGCCCTCCATCTTCATTTTCGACGAACCCACCACCGGCTTGCATTTCCACGACATCCAGGTGCTGCTCAAGGCCCTGGGCGACCTGATCGCCTGCGGCCATACGGTCATCGTCATCGAGCACAACCTGGAAGTTATCAAGTGTGCCGACCATATCATCGAACTGGGGCCCGAAGGCGGTGACGCCGGCGGCCGGCTGTTGTTCAGCGGCCGGCCCGAGCAATTGCTCTCCTGCCCCGAAAGTCATACTGCCACCTTTTTAAAAAATAAGCTATGATACTACAAGTTGAAACAATGGTTCCCGACTCGGTCGAAGTCGTGGAAAAACTGAAAACGGGCGTGTCGGAAACCACCGACAAGGTCCAGACCTTCTGGGACGGTGTCCGTGAGTTCTATGTGAATGTCATCATGACCAATGTACCCAAGATCATCCTGATGATCGTGCTGTTGTGGGTAGGATGGTATTTGGTGAACCGTCTGACGGATTTCATCAAGAAGATGATGGTCAAACGCGACACGGATGTGTCTTTGCGCAATTTCCTGGGCTCGCTGATCAACATCCTGCTCAAGGTAGTTCTCGTGATGACGATCATGAGCATGGTCGGCGTGCAGATCGCTTCCTTCGTCGCATTGCTCGGCAGTGTCGGCCTGGCCATCGGCATGGCCCTGCAGGGCACCTTGCAGAACTTTGCCGGCGGGGTGATCATCCTGCTGCTCAAACCCTTCAAGGTGGGTGATTTCATCGAGCAGGGCTCCTTTAGCGGAACGGTCAACGACATCCAGATCTTCAACACCTATCTGACCACCCCCGACAACAAGGTGATCATCATCCCCAACTCGCAGCTGGCCACCAACTCGCTGATCAACTACACGCGCAGCGACTGCCGCCGTCTGGACATCCCCGTAGGCATCCCTTACGGAGAGTCGGTCGAGAAGGTACGGGGCGAACTGCTGGCCCTGGCCGCTGTCTGCCCCCTGGTGCTCAAGGAACCGGAACAGCCGGTGGTCCATGTGGCCGACCTGGGCGACGGCTATCTCAAGCTGACCCTGCGTTTCTGGGTCAAGACAGGCGACTACTGGTCGGCCCTCTTCCAGATGAACCAGTCGGTCTATGACAAGATGGTTTCCGCTGGTTACACCCTTCCGGCCCAGAAGATCGACGTCCACGTCTCGAACAAATAACCCTTGCCCTCCGGGCCGTCAAACACCGAGCCCCGCAACCTGTACAGGTCGCGGGGCTCGATTATTTTCAGCCCAGTCGGCAGGGACTGCCGACCACTAGCTTAGTGTTTCAGACGGACGTCCAGCTTGTCGCCTTTGGTCTTGAGGGTCTGGGGCTTGTAGGAAAGCGCCGAGAATCTCAGACGGGCACCCTTGGGCACGGTCAGCGAGTAGGCACCGTTGGCATCGGTCATGGTGTGGAAATCGCTGTAGCCTTCGGCATAGACGTTGGCATCCTTGACGGGTTCACCCTCGGCATTGAGTACCACGCCGCTGACCTCTACTTTTTCCATGGCCTCGACAGCTGCCTGGAAGACTTCGGCAGAGCGGTCGTTGATGGCACTGTGTTTCATCTTCTTGTTGCCGCTCAGCGGAATGTGCAACCCAACGTGGATGCTGGTCGTCAGAGGATCGATGGGCATGTAGTCGGGGGTGACGTTCAGCAGGGTTCTTTCCCAGGCGATAAACAGGGTGTTGAACAGGGCGAGCGATACACCCAGACCTTTGGCATACTCGGAGTAGAAGGTGTAGCTGGCCGACAGCTGTACCAGATCGACCGGACGGATATTGGCCACGAACATCATCTCCGAATAGTTGTCGAAGCGGTTGTAGTCGGTGGTGTAGAGCAAGCCGGCGCTGACACGGTTTTTCCAGGCACTGTATTCGGCACCGATGACGGTGCTGGCAGTCAGGCGGTGGAATTCGCTGGGCAGGGTGCCGTCTTCACGGAACTGGATGATTTCTTTCATGTCATCGACCAGTTCTTCGAGCTGTTCCTCGGTTTCCTGATCGGTGTTGCTGTTGTCATCGCCGATGCTCAGGTTGTTGATACCGGCATACTTGACTTCACCGGCCGACTTCAGGACGAGCATGTTGTTCCACTTGATACCGCCCAGGTCGGTCACAGCGGCCGAGAGGACCAGGTCCTTGATGGGCGAATAAGCCACACCGAAGTCGATGCCGTAACCCGCGCTGATGGCCTCCTTGATTTTGCCCAGTGCGGGATTGCCCCCGTTCACGTAGCCGTTCGGACCCGATTCGGAGTATGTGAAGTTGACAGGAGCGTTGGTCGAAAGGCTGGCCTTGGTCGTGAAGGTCCACTCTTCGGGCGTCATGTCGACGAGCATCTGGTCGATACCGCCGTTGAGGGTGCTCGCACCGAGCAGGCCTTTCAGGCGCAGACCGACGCTCAAGTTGTCGAGCAGGTCGATCGAATAGCCGATGCCGGTTTCCAGATAACCTTCGCCGTAGAACTTCAGGTCGCGGATATCATAGGTGGTGCGGGTACCGTTGTCCATACCTTTCTTCAAAAAGGCGAAGAACGATTTGGGAATGTTCATACCGCCGTCTACCTTGAAGTCCATGTTGAACGACAGGTAGCCGTGCTTGGTGTTGGCTCCGAAGCCGAACAGGGCGAAGCGGCTGTTCATCTCGAGGAAGTTGTTGTCGGCCAGGCCGTCCAGGAACTGGTCGGCCGAGACATCGGGATGCAGGAAGGTGAGCAGTTGGTCGTTCTCTTCATCAGGGAAGAAGAAGGTGGTAACGCCCATGTTGGAGGAGGTACCAAGATCGATGCCGCCCAGGATGGGCAGGTCGAGGTAGGCTCTGCCCGAGTTCAGGGCAGGGTTCATCAGCTGCTTGGTGGTCGAGCCTTTCATGAAATAGCTGGTCTTGTTGTACTGGGCCGACAACGTCAGGCAACTCAGGAAGCTCAAGCCAAGGATCAAGGATTTATAGAATGTAGTTTTCATAATCTTTTCTCTTTAGGCGTTAGCATTAAAAATCGTCTGCATCAATGATGATACCACCGACTATCCGCAAGAACAATCTTGCTTTCAGGAAATTGTCCGGTTTGATGGAGGTACCGGCCACGGTGGCGTCCGAGCTGACCTTGAATTCCATGATGAATCCGGCCAAGCGGTCGAACTGGTGGCTGTCGTTCTTGAAGGCAATGGTGATGGGCGAGGTGGTGGCGGAGCCATCGGCCTTGCCGGCCCTGATTTCAAAGGCAACGGGCTCGATACCGGCGATGGGGTCTTTCTCCTCGTCGATGGGGATGAGCGAACCTGTCAGATTCAGCGGAATGGAGTTTTCAATCATACCGATGATCTGGATGCTTTCACCCAGGTAGTCGGTGACCTTCTTCTCTTCCTTCTGGCTGTCCTTGTCATCATCCTCGTCTCCGAGGTTGAGGTCGATCATCAGGGTGTCCTTGTAGGTGATGTTCAGGTTTTCACCGAAGGCCAGCGGGATGAGCATGTGATACTTGATGTCGGCGGCATAGTCGGCACCCAGGTCAACCTGATGCTGGACATCGATGTTGGTATGGGCTTCCATGTCCATGGTGATCTTGTCGGGGATCGTTTCGAACAGCTTGTTGATGTCAACCTTGACAAAGGTGTAGTCGTCGGGCTTGCCTTCGTCGGTGGCGGAAATCCAGAAGTTGTTGACGGCAGGTGCCTCAGGCGAACCGGCTTCCAGGGCCAGTTCCATGTTCTGGGCCTTGGTCATGTTGGGAATCTCTCCATAATAAGGAGTCATGATGCCGTTGATGGTAAGCGGGATGGCCAGGTTGTACGAGGTGTTGAGCATCAGGATGGGGTTGATGTCCAAGCGGGTGTCCTCACCCTTGAACTGTTCGGGGAAGTCTTCCAGCGAGATTTCCTCGTGGATGGCATCGATGGTCGGACTGACCAGACCATAGACCTTTTCCACCTGAACGCCTTTCAGCTTGATGTCGGCCTTGATGGTGATGGGCTCACCGGCCAGGTCGCTGCTGTGCAGGGTGGCGCTGTTCATCGAAACATTGACGTTGTATCTCATGAACTCGTTCAGGTTGTAGGTACCCTCCAGCTTCTCGCCCGAGAGGTTGATACCCCTGACAAGGATGCTCTTGACCACCGGCTGGTTGTTGACCAGTTTCTCCTTGAAGTTCCAATAGTTCATTTCGTTCACTTCCTCGCTCTGGAGCATGAACTTGTCGGGCGCCTGCAGACGGAAGTCCATGATGATGTCTTCGCTCACATTGGGCAGGTTCTGGACATTCAGCTCGAGTGTGAGGGTGGCGCCGTCCTTGAGCATGATGCTGTCGATGGCCAGGATCTCAGCCGGAATCTCGATCGGCGTCGAGAAGGAGGCCGAGTCGCGGTATTCGGCCTTGATACCGGTGATGTTGGCATCGACATCGGTGATGTGCATGTCATCCAGACGGATATCCATCGACATGTCTTCGGTCGAGATCTGCTTCAGGTCTTCGCTGTTGGCCGGGCCGCCGGCGATGGCGACCGTACCGTTGATGGTGACAGAGTCTTTGACCGACAGCATACCGTTGTCGAGGAACTGGTTGATGACCAGTTTCTTCAGCTCCAGCGAAATCTCATCGGGCAGTTCGCCGTTGATGATATACTGGTTGTTGGTCTTGTCCAGATGGGCATCGTCGGCAAATTCCATCATCTTCGGGAACTGGATGACGATGTTACCGGTCAGCGGCAGTGTCTTGGGCTTGACCAGCTTGATCTTGAGGAAGGTGCCGTCTTCGATGGTGGCTGTCTGGACGGCCGAGATCATATCGGCGGTCGAGAAGACAAAATTGATGGGCACTTTCTGTTCGTCGAGCGGCTGGCTGATGTTGTTGATTACCACATGGACCGGACCGGCGGTGATGTTCGAGTTGACATTCATGCTGAAGCTGGCCTGGCCGGTCGGGATGTTGTCGCTGTTGACCTTGCCCGACACGCTCAGGGTGCCGTTGTAGGTGACTTTCTTGCTCCAGACGATATTGTGGTCGATAGTGACAGGCGTTTCGCTCATGTCAATCCGCTTGAGCGGCAGCATGATGGTCTTGCCGTTGACGGGATCGAAGGCTTCGTCGGCAATCGAGTAGATGTTGGTCTCCTGGTTCAGACCCTCGACGTTGTCAAAGACAAATTCCTGGGGGAAGGCAATCGACAGGGCGTCGATCTTGATGTTGCCTTTCAGGCCGGCAATCGAGTTAGAGCCTTTCAGGGTGATGGCAATGTAGCTCGGATCGACGGTGACGATGCTGTCCACCTTGGTGACATCCTGGGGCAGGGCGCTCGAGAATTCGATGTCGGCGTTACCGTTGACATTGGTCTGGCGGGCCGGAATCTCAAACTGCATGGTGTGGACGGTCATGTCATCGAAGGTGATGTCCATTTTAAGTTTGATGTTCCTGATGTTGTTGAAATTGTCGGCATAGTACTGAACCTCACCTACGGAGAGGACCCCCTGGGCATTGAATTGGCTGTTGATGCTGAAACTGCCGTTGTCGACGGCGGCATTCAGCACCAGGGAGTCGATGTAGTAGGTATTGCTGAAGGAGTAATTGTTGGCCTTGGTCAGGTTTTCGTTCAGCCAGATCTTGCCATCAGGCTGCACGGTGCCGTCGGCAAAACGGAACAGGGCTGCCGGCGTGACGGCGATGTTGGTGGTCACCGTACCGCTCTCCAGCAGTTCGGCGGCATTTTCAATGCTCATTGTGACACCCAGGCGGGCCGGGGTGGATTTCTTCAGGGCGATCCAGTCGACCGACGTGATGCCGTTGGGCACGGTGGCGCTGAAGTTCATCGACTGCTGCATGTTGACGGCGACGTCGTTGCCGCCGGGGAAGTACAGGGTGATGAGCTCGTGCGGCAGGGAGGCGGCGTAGGGTTCCAGCGCGGCAGGCAGGGTGGCGCTGCCGAAGATGTTGCTCTGCGAAATGGCGATCGGGCTTATGCTCAGGGTCTTCTGGGCCTCGGTCAGGGCAAAATCGCCGACGCTCGAGTTGAAGTTTTCCTGCAAATCGACTGCCGGAATGTTGATGTCATCGACCGACAGGTTGTTCAGACCTACGTTGATACGGTTGGTCTGATGGATGCCGGAGATGGTGATCTGCGTCTGGGAGGCATCGATGAATGCCACCTGGATGGGATCCGGACTGTAGTCCTGGTCATCGACGTCAATGGCACCGATGGCGGCCATCTCGATGTGGAAGGAGTCCTTCTGCTCGATGCGGTAGCCGTTTTCATCGGTCGAGATCATGTCTATCTCGTCCAAACTCACGATGTCTTTCAGATAGATACTGTCTGAACTGACCAGCGGGATGCTGATCGAGTCACCGCCAAGGGCTATCTTGCCGGAGATCTTGTTCGTGTCGTAACGGGAATCAACGCAGGCCGTGGAGACCAGTACGAAGAGCCCGCACAGCCCGGCAAGCATTTTGAAATCTCGTAGTTTCATAACTTGTGGTTTAAAGGGGTGAATATTGATTTGTTGTTTTCTTTTCCTTGGTTCTGAGCCAGAAGAACAAAGCCGTGCAGCAGGCGGCGAAGCCCAGCCCGATGCCCAGCGACAGGTTCAGCGGCAGTTGCAGCCCTTCGGGAGCGCATAATATATAGGTGGAGCAGACCACGGTCATGAATATGGCCGGAATCAGCGTGATGATCCAGGGTTTGTGCTGTCGGTAGAGGTAGACGGTGACAGCCCAAAGGGTGAAGGCGGCTAGCGTCTGGTTGGTGAAGGCGAAATAACGCCAGATGATGTCGAAGTTGATCTGCAGCAGGATGATAGAGACGGCAAACAGCGGCAAACTGAGCCATACGCGGTTCCAGAAGTTTTTCTGGCTCACGTTCAGTGCTTCTGCAATGATCAGGCGACAGGAACGGAAGGCGGTGTCGGCCGATGTGATAGGGGCGGCCACCACACCGAGCAGGGCCAGGATGGCGCCGAACTTACCCAGCCAGCCATGGGCGATGTCGTTGACAATGATCGAGGCGTTGTTGCCGACAGACACGATCTTGTCCTGGAAACTTTCGATGCTTCCGAAGAAGGTCATGGCGGCGGCAGCCCAGATCAGGGCGACAATGCCTTCGGCCACCATGGCGCCATAGAATATCTTGCGTCCTTCGCTCTCTTTCTTGATGCAGCGGGCCATCATGGGCGACTGCGTGGCATGGAAGCCCGACACGGCACCGCAGGCCACCGTGATGAACATCATCGGGAAAAGGTGCATCTTGCCGCTGTTGGGGTGCATGTTGCGCAGCGTGTCGCGTGTCAGTTCAGGCATGTCGCCCGTGTTGAACAGCAGCATGACAAACAAAGCCACGGCCATGAACAGCAGCGCGAAACCGAAAATGGGATAGAGGTTGCCGATGATCTTGTCGATGGGGAAGATGCAGGCCACCAGGAAATAGACGAAGATGACCACGATCCAGAATCTTAGGCCCATCAGGCCGTTGAAAGCGCTGCCGGTGAGACCGGCCAGGATATTGGCCGGACCGTTCACGAAGACCGTTCCCACCATCACCATCAGTACCACGATCAGCACACGCATCAGTATCTTGACGGGCTTGCCTAGGAAGATGCCGATCAGGTCGGGCAGGCTGGTGCCGTTGTAGCGCTCAGAAATCATGCCGGAGAAATAGTCGTGGACGGCTCCGATGAACACGGTGCCGAAAGTAATCCACAAAAAGACGACCGGACCGTACATGGCTCCCAGCACGGCGCCGAAGATGGGTCCCAGTCCGGCGATGTTCAGGAACTGGATCAGGAATATCTTCCAAGTGGGCAGGGGAACGTAGTCCACACCGTCCTGGTTGGCCTGGGCCGGCGTTTGGCGGTTGTCCGGTCCGAAGATGCGATCGACAAACCTTCCATAGATGAAATAGCCGCCGACGAGGAAGATAAGACAGATAGCGAATGTGATCATTTGTCTTCTTGTGGGTTCGCTTTCAGTTTACATGCAAAACGCAAAGGTATAGATTATTATCCAATACCTAACGCTACTTGCTCAAAAAATTTTTCAAACTGTTCTTCACATATCATGTGAAGGGCCTGATTGCCTTATGGGCTATATTTTAACTTGGATTTTTGTTTGATTATCGCTACCTTTGTTCCCAAATTTGCGGAGAGTTGTCCAACTGGTCCGAAATAGAGATTGATACAATAGTAACAACCTAATAACTAGCAATTTACCAATGAAACAGAAGAAATTTTTGACTTGCGACGGTAACGAGGCTGCAGCTCATGTGAGCTATATGTTCTCGGAGGTGGCCGCCATCTATCCCATCACCCCGTCATCGCCTATGGCGGAGCATGTTGACGAGTGGGCTGCCCGTGGTCGTAAAAACCTTTGGGGCCAGACAGTTACAGTACAGGAAATGCAGTCTGAAGCCGGTGCCGCCGGTGCCGTTCACGGTTCGCTGCAAGCCGGTGCCCTGACCACCACCTTTACTGCATCGCAGGGTCTTCTGCTGATGATACCCAACATGTACAAGATAGCCGGTGAACTGATTCCTTGCGTCTTCGACGTTTCGGCCCGTACGCTGGCCAGCCATGCCCTGTGCATCTTCGGCGACCATCAGGATGTGATGGCCTGCCGCCAAACTGGTTTTGCCATGCTGTGCGAAGGCTCGGTGCAAGAAGTCATGGACCTGACGGCCGTCGCTCACCTGGCCTCCCTGGAGACCTGCGTTCCCTTCGTGAACTTCTTCGATGGTTTCCGCACTTCGCATGAGTACCACAAGATCGAGATGATGGATCAGGAAGATATCCGTCCGCTGGTCAACGAAGAATACATCAAGCGTTTCCGCGACCGTGCCATGAGTCCCGAGCGCCCCATCACCCGCGGTACGGCCGAAAACCCCGAAACCTTCTTCACGCATCGTGAGGCCTGCAACCCCTATTATGACAGCGTGCCCGATGTGGTTGAGAAATACCTCGGTGAAATCTCCAAGATTACCGGTCGCGAATACCATCTGTTCTCATACTACGGAGCCAAGGATGCAGATCGCATGATCATCTTGATGGGCTCGGCCACCGATGCCGCCCGCGAAGCCATCGACTACCTGAACGCCAACGGCCAGAAGGTGGGCATGATTTCCGTCCATCTGTACCGTCCGTTCTCCATCAAGCACCTTTTGGCTGCCGTTCCCAAGACTGTCAAGCGCATTGCCGTGCTGGATCGCACCAAAGAGCCGGGTGCCAATGGCGAGCCGCTCTACATCGACGTGAAGGATGCCTTCTACGATGTCGAGAACCGTCCGCTCATCGTCGGCGGCCGTTACGGCCTGGGTTCGCACGACACCACGCCGGCCCAGATCATCAGTGTGTTCAACAACCTGGCCATGCCCCAGCCCAAGAACCATTTCACCATCGGTATTGTCGATGACGTCACCTTCACCTCCCTGCCCGAAGTCGAGGAAATCGCCCTGGGCGGCGACGGCATGTTCCAGGCCAAGTTCTACGGACTGGGTGCCGACGGTACGGTGGGTGCCAACAAGAACTCGGTCAAGATCATCGGTGACAACACCGACAAATATTGCCAGGCCTATTTCTCCTACGACTCCAAGAAGTCGGGCGGTTTCACCTGCTCGCACCTGCGTTTCGGCGACACGCCCATCCGCTCCACCTACCTGGTCACCACGCCCAATTTCGTGGCTTGCCACGTCCAGGCCTACCTGCACATGTACGATGTGACCCGCGGCCTGCAGAAAAACGGCACCTTCCTGTTGAACACCATCTTCGAAGGGGAGGAGCTGGAGAAATTCATGCCCAACAAGGTAAAACGCTATTTCGCCAAGAACAATATCACCGTCTATACGATCAATGCCACCAAGATCGCCCAGGAAATCGGGTTGGGCAACCGCACCAACACCATCCTGCAGAGCGCTTTCTTCCGCATCACCGGCGTGATTCCCGTAGAACTCGCCGTCGAAAAGATGAAAGCCGCCATCGTCAAGTCCTACGGCTCCAAGGGCCAGGATGTGGTCGACCTGAACTATGCAGCCGTGGATCGCGGCGGTGAATACAAACAGTTTGCCGTCAAGCCCGAGTGGGCCAACCTGCCCGACGATGCCGAAAAGGCCGACAACGCCCCCGCCTTCGTCAAGGAGCTGGTCCGTCCCATCAACGCCCAGGCCGGCGATCTGCTGCCCGTCAGCGCATTCGCCAAGCACGGCACGGCCGACGGTTCGTGGATGGTCGGTACCGCCGCTTACGAGAAGCGCGGTGTCGAGGCCTTCGTCCCCGCCTGGAACAAAGACAACTGTATCCAGTGCAACCAGTGCGCCTACATCTGCCCCCATGCCGCCATCCGTCCCTTCGTGCTGACCGACGACGAGCTGAAGGGCTTCGATGGCCTGGACACCATCGAGATGAAGGCCCCTGCCGCCATGAAGGGCATGCACTTTGTCATCGAGCCCAGCGTGCTCGACTGTCTGGGTTGCGGCAACTGCGCCGACATCTGCCCGGGCAATCCCAAACTGGGCAAGGCCCTCACGATGGTTCCCTTCAACCCCGACGCCGCCGGCATGAAGAAGATGGCCGCCGATTGGGACAAGCTGGTCAAAGTGCCCTCCAAGCAGGATCTGGTCGATATCCGCAGCAACGTCAAGAACTCGCAGTTCGCCCAGCCGCTGTTCGAATTCTCGGGTGCTTGCTCGGGTTGCGGTGAGACGCCTTATGTGAAGCTGATTTCCCAGCTGTTCGGCGACCGTCAGATGATTGCCAACGCCACGGGTTGCTCGTCGATTTATTCAGCTTCCATTCCTTCCACGCCCTACACCAAGAACGAGAAGGGTCAGGGTCCCTGCTTCAACAACTCCCTGTTCGAGGACTTCTGCGAATTCGGTCTGGGTATGGCCCTCGGTAACAAGAAAATGAAAGAGCGCGTGGCCAAGCTGTTGCAGGAAATGATCGACAGCGACAAGACCAGTGCCGAGTATAAAGAACTGGCCGCCGAATGGATTGCCAATCGCGAGGATGCCGACAAGACCAAGGAGATCGCTCCCAAGCTGCGTGCCTGCATCGCCCAGAGCGCTGCTGCAGGCTGTCCCACTTGCAAGGAACTCCAGACGCTGGATCACTATCTTGTCAAGCGCAGCCAGTGGATCATCGGCGGTGACGGTGCTTCCTACGATATCGGTTACGGCGGTTTGGACCACGTGATTGCCAGCGGCGAGGATGTCAATATCCTTGTGCTCGACACCGAAGTCTATTCCAACACCGGCGGTCAGGCCTCCAAGGCCACCCCGCTGGGAGCCATCGCCCAGTTCGCCGCCCAGGGCAAGCGTATCCGCAAGAAAGACCTGGGTATGATTGCCACCACCTACGGCTATGTCTATGTGGCCCAGATTGCCATGGGCGCCGACCACGCCCAGTGCCTCAAGGCCATCCGCGAAGCTGAGGCTTGGCACGGTCCTTCCGTCATCATCGCCTACGCTCCCTGTATCAACCACGGCCTGAAGGCCAAGGGCGGCATGGGCAAGAGCCAGGCCGAGGAAAAGAAGGCCGTCGAGTGCGGTTATTGGCATCTGTGGCGCTTCAACCCCGCACTGATCGAGGAAGGCAAGAATCCGTTCTCGCTCGACTCCAAGGAACCCAACTGGGAGAACTTCCACGACTTCCTGATGGGCGAAGTACGTTACCTCTCGGTCAAGAAGGCTTATCCCAACGAGGCCGAAGAACTCTTCGCCGAAGCTCAGCGCATGGCACAGCTCCGTTACCAGAGCTACGTGCGCAAGACTCAGGAACAGTGGGGCGAATAACAATCAGTTGACCAAATTATGCAGATCACAGGAATGAAATCCTTGCTCTTGACGATGTGCCTGAGTCTGACGGCACTTGTCTCGGAGGCTGCCACTTGGACCAGCCGTGTCACCGGCTCGCCCCTTCAGTGTAGCGTCCGGACAGCCGCCAGTCCCCTGACCGACGCCAAGGGCAGGAACATGACTGTGGTCTATCTCGAGAACCTGGCTTGTGAGAAGATCGGCCAGAATCCTGTCGAGACCGATGTCCAGTGGTTGCTCAACCAAGGCTATCAGGTGGTGGAGGTCGATTATGCCGGTCATCCGGCCGCCAAGTCGCCCGGCATCAATATGGACATCATCGCCATCAACGACGCCCTGAGTGGCGGCTCGTTCGGTGGTGCCACCAACTGCTCCGACCATCGTTCCTATATCCTTTTCGAAGGTTACCGACTGGCTCGCGACGTGGGCTATTTCAAAGATGATCCCACGGTCTACAACTGGGCCAAGACCTCCCCTTATACCGAGGGCGATTCGCTGTATATGGACATTGCCTATCCGGCCAATGCTTCCCGTCCGGTGCCTGTGGTCGTTTCTTTTTCGTATAGCAACAGCTGTCATGGCAACGAGCATCAGCGCCTGTACCTGGGTTATACGCTGGCCATGTTCGACGACAGTTTCCTGGAAGGGGCACCGGCTGTCGGTATGGCCTGGGCCATGGCTGACCATCCCAAGTATTGCGACTGGGGCAACGGCAAGCCGGTGGGCGGGGCCAACAAAGACTATGCCTCGTTCGAGGTCAACCCCGATGCCGCCCAGAAGGTCAAGTCGGCCATCCGCACCTTGCGGGGCAGGGGAGAGGGACTCAATCTTTCCGGCCAGGTCGGTGTCTATGGTTTTTCCCGTGGTTCGGACGCCGGCTCGATGGCCGTAGGCGACAAGCAGGTGGCCGATTTCGAACAGGCCGGCCTGTATCAGGAATTGTCCAGTGCCGTGCAGGTGGCTGCGCTGGGATCGGGGGTGTTTGATTTTACCATCATCTACGAGGATAACACCTCGGGCGATGAAAAGCTGGAGACCCTTTGCCCCAAGGCCTGGGGTGAACTTCGCACCAACCGCGACAAATGGGAATACAACAGCTCGGTCTATCTGGTCGAAACCCAGGCATCGGCACCGGTGATATTCTTCTACAACCACAGCGATGCCCAGTACTACCAGGCGCAGATCGCCCGTTTCCAGCGCCGGCTCACGGCCAAAGGCGTCGATTACGAGGAACTCACCGACTATGCATCGGGTCATGCCGTGCCCAAGGACACTGCATCACTGGCCGCCATGTACCGTTTCTTCGACAAGTACCTGCAGCCCCAGTCGGCCCCGGATGACAGTACGGCGGGCACGCAGAAGACCGTTGCACAAAGCGGCGTGCTGGCGGTCCCTTTTGATTTGCGGGTGATTTCATCGACGCGCGACGAAATCACCTGTTCGTTTTCCCTTTCCGCACCGGCCGAGGTCGATTTCTCGGCCTATGACATCACCGGCCATCTCTTGCTGAGTAGCCATCGCTCTTTGTCGGCCGGTGTCCAGACAGTCAAGTTCAACACCACTGCCTTGCGCTGGCCGCAGGGTGTCTATCTGCTACGCCTCACCGCTCCCGGCGGCACGCAGGTGCAGCGTTTCACCATCCGATAGGGATTATTCCACGTAAATTTTGTCGAAAAACTCCGGCCGGTGAAAATCGGGCCGGGGCGTGTCGATGTGCCGCCACGACAGGTAGTGCGGCCGGCTCAGGTGGTCGCCGCATTTGTAGAAATTGGCCCGAATGGTTTGCCCCGAGAGTGTTTCGATGCGATGCCGGAAAAACACGGAGTAGGGGATTTCCATCATCAATTCCCAGCTTGCCGGTCCCTGCCTTTCGGGAAAAGGCTCGCTGCCCAGGCTGCTCCAACGCCCTATCTGGGAAGTGATCGACTCGTCTGCCCGCCGGCGGTCGTGCCGATCCGGGCCGCAGCCCACCAGCAGGGCGCCGATGCAGTTGCATTCGATGTTGTAGTAGAGACCGTCGTCGGCCGGGGCGACGAAAAACTCGACGCAGGAATCGGTCCAGATGTCGCCGTTGTCGTGTTGGTTGCAGGCCATGACACAGTCTTCCTCCACTTTGTAATGCAGCAGCAGGCTATGCCCCGTGTGGGCCAGTCTCACACCCACACTGGGCCGGTAGGGAAACTCCGGCCAACTGGTTTCGGAAACCGCTTCGAAGGGCAGGCCAGCCATGTCCATGGCCCGGCCTGTCAGCCTTACTTCCTGGCCTGTCAATGTCAGTTGCGGACAAATCATAGTCTTGTTTTTTTTCGGTGGCTAAGATAGGTATCGCTGCGGAAAAACCAAGCACTCCATTAAGAATTAATACTTCGTTACGAAAGCTTGTGCCAAAGTAACACATTGCGCACCGATTTCATCTATGGAGTCATCTGTGAATTATCAATAAGATAATTGGCCTTGTATGTTACACGGCGTTTCGAATTGAAATAAATCTAAATTCAAGCGGCAAAAAAACGGCTTATTTGGCGAAGTCTATTGCATAGCTTAAAAAAAAGAACGATTATTGCATTTGCAATTTGTACAAGTGTGAATAAATATACAAGAACATATATATCAACCTCTAATTTACCTACTTATGAAGAAAGTTTTATCTGTTTTACTGCTGAGTTTCCTGCTCTCATTCACATGGCAGCAGGCAAAGGCAATCATCACCGATCCTGATGATTACATTATCTTCGACACCGGTGGTCTGGTCGATTCCACAACGGCTGCCGAATTCAACGTCAAGTTCTTTGGCGAGTCTCCGGATCCCTCCAATCTTGTACGTTTCTTCAAATCGGCGAATGTCACCGTATCCAACCAGGGAAACGGCATGCGTGGCAGCTATTCCACCAAGGATTTGCTCGACATGGGCTTCCCGAAAGGCATGGATGCCGGTACGGCCAGGTCGCAGTCCAAGGTTTACGGTATTGGTATTCCGCAGGCCGCCAATGATGAGGCCGCTGGCATCTGGTACACTCTGGATGCCATCAACTACAAGAAGCTGCAGCGCGCCAAAGATCCTGTTCTGACGAATTTCCGTTGGGACTACAACAAGATCGAAGGCAAGTATCAGCGTCCGTCGGACTCGGTCATCGTACGCGTGCCGACCACCTGCGACTCCATCATCTTTGTCGGCCTGGGTGCCGGTGGCAAATACGGTCTGGGTGTTTATGAATTGCAGAAAGGCCGTGATGCCATGCACTACATCGCCGGTAACAACAATATGCAGGTGGTCCGCCTGGGCTTTGCTCCCTCGGCCGCTGCTGCAGAAGGTCTGGATTCCGTCGATTATGTTGTCCTGGGCCCGAACAAGGACTGGTTCGGCCGCATTGGCACACCGGAATTCACATCCAACTCCAACGGCCCCTCCTTCACAGTTTATGAGTGCAACCCGGAAGTCAAAGACGGTCTGCCCGGCGATTACCCCAAGGGCGAACGCTGGGGCACTTGGACGGGTACTTCCGTCTGGCGCATCAAAATCTACGGCAAGATCGAAAAGGGTGAGATCCCTCCCTTCACCGGCACCATGTCGGGCTGGACGTTCCAGTACCGTCCCAAGGAGACCGGTACGGTCGATCTCAACGATGCTATCAGCACCACTTCGGGCTGGGGCAGCAAGACCTACGAAAACTATGCCTCCGACGAGGGTGTAATCCGCTCCATGCTGACTGCTTCCAAAACCTACAATGTGGGTTATGACGAAGACCTGCATGTTTTCGGCGCCCGTCTCACCGGTCTGCCCATCACCTCCGATACGACCGATTTCACCAAGTCGGCCCAGCATCCCGGTGCTCACTTCCAGGTGGACTATTGCGCTACCGGCTATCAGGACATGACTGTGAAGTTCAACTTCACCATCCTCAAAAACGGTGCCGACTCCGTTGTTGTTGTCGCCAGGAATCTGAGCAGCAGCGACTGGACTGTTTTGGGCAAGGTGGCCAAGCCGGCCGATCCCAACACGACTGTGGCACAGGCCGAACTGGCTATCCCCAATGACCTGGCCAATGTCAAGGAAGTTGCCATCCGCATCATGCAGGACGGTGGTGACTATGCAGAAAATGCCGAGCTGATCATTTCCGGTCTGCGCATCGACGGTTACGACGACTACGTCTCTTTGAACGATGGCGCACAGAAAGTGGCCTATATCACCTCCGCTGCCGACCGTATCCACCTGCTTGACCGTTCGACTACGGCCGATTCCATCGATTATATCTATCGTAGCATGCGCGACAACAAGGACATCGATGTAGATGCCATCACGGCCGATGTATGGTCTGCCTGGACGGCCGACAACATCGCTGAAGCTTTAAAGGACTACAGTGTGGTAGTCATGAGCCCGTTCGTTGCTGCCGATGCTACGATAGTCACGACCCTGGGCAGCCTGGTAGGCCAGAAGCCTATTCTGTCGCTCAATGCGGGTGCTTACACCAAGTGGAACACGGCTGCCTCTGTTGCCAACATCAACACTTACACCTTGACAGCCGACAACGGCATGCGTCTGCATCCGATTTTCAAGGACATCACTTTGGAAGATGCCGAAGACGGCTTTGCCCTGCCCAAGTTGCTGTCTGGTGCCGAGGATTCCATCCTGCAGGCCATCTCAGTGCCCGAAAACGCCACCAGTTATGTGTTGGGCGGTGCCGAAGGCAAGGCTTGCTTCTTCGAGGATTTCGCTGCTCCTAAGTACAAAGTGGTCTATTTGGGCATCAAACCTGCTCAGGCTGAGTTTGTCAACAGCACAGCCAACAAGTTGATCGCCCAGACTATGAAATATCTGACCACCAAAGGAGCCTTTGCTGCACCGACCTTCGAAATCGACAATAGCGGCAATGCCATTGTTGAGAATGTCGCCGAACTCAAAGATGCTTTGGTATATGACTTTTCTCCGTTGGCCCTGAGTCAGTCCACCATCCTGCTCAAGGAGGGTGAATATGATGTCGACGGAGTCAAATATGGCAGTGGCACTTTCGTACTGCAGCCCTATCAGAGCGGCAATGTGAAGATTATCGGCAACATGTCTTCTTCCGACACAATCAATATCAATTCGATCACCTTCAAGAACATGACGCTGCAAGGCAGTGCCAGCAAGCCCTTCTTCCAGGTCAATGCAGACCGGAGTAAGGCCTCCGTTTATGTTGACAACTGTACGATCATTGCTCCGGCAGCTCTGGTCGCTGCCGATGCCGACAGTGCCAATATTTCGACCGTTTCTGTCAAGAACTCCCGGTTGAACAATGTGGCAGCTGGTTTCATCTCCTTCGGTGAAAAGCCCATGTCGGTGTCCAGCATCACGCTGAGTGAAAACATCATCAATGGTCTCAACGGCCCTGATTTCATCCAGATTGCCAGCCCGATCTACGGTGACGGCACGCCTTCCATCGACCTGTCGCACAACACCGTCCTGGCTGCCAGCCAGATATCCAACATGGTAAATATGAAGGTTGTTCCCACCTACGACTCCGTACGTGTCGTCGTGAGCAATAACCTGTTCTACAATGCTCTGAAGGACAATGGATTCACGATGGCTTCCGACTCGGTTATCCGCTTCAAGTCCGAAGGCAATCTGTATTACAATAGCGCCTTTACACCGAAGTACACTGCCCAGGCTGTAGATTCAAGCTTTGCCGACGTCACGATGGCAGGATTGGGTTTGACCTCCATCTTCGAAAGCGAGGATGCTACGACCATCTCCAAGATGTCACCTCTCTTCACCGCCGGTACCAGTCGCACTTACATCGGTGCTGCCGCTTCTTATTCCGACCGTACCGAACCGATGACTATCAAGGTTCATAATGTCCAGGAATTCACCGATGCCATGAAGATCGCCATCGGCGGCGACGTCATCGAATTCTACGACAAAGTACCTTCGAGTGAATCGGATACGCTGGTTTATATCAGTGGCGACCAGCAGTATGGTGTCTATCACCTGGGCACTGGTGGATTCGCTTTCCCGACCACGGGCGGTGACCTCACCTTCCGTGTTGCCGAAGGCCAGCATCCTGTCTTCTTCGGTCGTCTGAGCCCGAACAACTCGGCCAAGTTGGATGGTCTGCGCATCATTGGTATGCACTTTGCTGACCAGGCTGATTTCGCAGACTTCAGCAACGAGAATGCCGGCCCGTTCTACTTCACTTCTGCCGCTAACATCGGTGTTTTCCATGTGACTCAGTGTACCTTCGAAAACCTGCAGAACCAGCGCCTGATGCGTACCAACAACTGCGCCAACCTTTATATTGGCGAAGTCCGTTTCGACTACAATGTCTTCGAGAACCACGGTGGTACGATGGCCGACGGTGAAGTAGGCGCTGCCCACTTCTTCCAGTTCGCCAACGGTGCCGACTACACGCTCGACCGCTTCACCTTCGTCGAGAACATCGTTTCCAACTTCCACGGCAGCCAGTTGTTCAACATTGCCCGTAGCGGTTCGAAGGGCGACTCGGCCATCGTGATCAACATCTCCAACAACCTGTTCTACAAGTTAGGCGGCAACGCCAAGGATCAGAACCGTAACTTCTTGGAGTTCAACAAGGCTCCGATGGGATGCACGGTCGATATCCAGATTGCCAACAACCTGTTCTTCAAGCGTTGGAGCGATGTCAACAAACCCATTTGCCAGGTAGCTCTCTACAATCCTGAAGGTGTAGCCTCCTCGAATATTGTTATCACCAACAACTACTTCGAAGGCGAATACTACGGTGCTGACAGCGAGTCTTACGGTGCCAACCCCGTCTCCAACTCGACGGCCGAGGACGCTGTCCTCTACAACCTGGCCCAGACCAGTGGCGAAGTCGAGGTAACCCGCGGCGAACCGCTCACTTGGGAAGTCCTGGGTGTTGATGAAGTCTTCGCCGACGAAGCTACCCTGACCATCGACCAGAGCTCGCCCTTGTTCACCGCCGGTCTGAACGGTGCCTGCATCGGCCCGAAGATCTGCTACGGCATCAAGGAAGCCCTCAACAGTGCCGAAATGGCACAGGAAGGCCTGCAGGCCTTCAGCCGCGACGGCCGCGTCTATGTCAACGCTGCCCGCAACACTGAACTGCGCATCTACAGCCTCACCGGCAAGATGGTCCGCAGCCAGATGCTCGTAGAAGGCATCAACGAGGTTGACGGCCTCGCCGCCGGCCTGTACATTGTCCGCGTCAACAATGCTGCTGTCAAGGTCTTGGTTAAATAAGGCTTAGCACAACAGAATAATTTCAGGTGTACCCGGGCTGCCGACTGGCGGTCCGGGTATACTTTTTTCAATTTCTCCCAATCTTTTTCGATAACAGATAAAATGAACCACACCTCCTGAAACGTTACAGGAATTAATTTGTCTAAGTCAAAAAAAAGAGCGAATATTGCGTCCAAAACATCGCGTACTCATGCCAAGTCTGGAAGCGTCCAGCTGTATTCTAAATATAATATTCTGATTTAAAACCTATAACCAATTTTTATTCTATGCGTATGAGAAAATTTACTTTCAGAAGTCTGGCAGCACTGGCTGTGTTGCTGCTCGGCACGATGCAAGCTCATGCTATCATCACCGATCCCGACGACTACATCATTTACGATACGGGCGCCCTGGGTGATTCAGCAGTAGCTGCAGCTTTTGATTTTGACGCTCCCGGAGTAGTCCGTTACTTTAGGACGGAAAGAGTGAAAATAGACAATTGCGGAGCTTTTGGCCGTGGTATGTCCGGTGCACAGAATCTCATCGATTTGGGTTATCCCACCGGCGTAAGAACCAACAGCAACCCGATCTATGGCATTGCCATCAAACAGGACCTTTCCAATGAGACCGGCACATACAAGCTGGATGCTGTCGGATACAAACAACTCCAACGCAAACATGATCCCGTGCTGACCGACTATCGTTGGGACTACAACAAGCCGGAGGGGAACTATTACCGTCCCTCTGACTCTCTGATTGTCCGTGTGCCCACCACCTGCGACTCGGTAGTCTTCATGGCCGGCGGTATCAACTCCACGTCCGGTGTCATTATCTATCAGAAAGACCAAGGTCGTAATGCCTTCAGATACATGGGTGGCAACTGGGGCCAGGGTCTGGCCCGTATCGGTTTCAACCCCAAAGATGTAGAAGGTGTCGATTCAGTCGACTATGTCATCTTCGGTGCCGAAAAAGACTGGTACGGCAAGGCCGGTGGAACCGAATGGAAAGACAACAACTCCATCAAGTGGTCCTTGGTTACTGGTGATCCCACTACGCAACACGGTTTGGGAACCGACTATTGCCAGAGTGAACGCTGGGGTGTGCTCAAATTTACTAACATCCTGCGTATCAAAGTATATGGTAAGATTGAAAAGGGTGAGATTCCTCCCTTCACCGGCACTATTTCAGGCTGGACCTTCCAGTATCGTCCCAAAACAACGGGTACTGTCGATCTCGACAATGTCATTTCCACCACTTCAGGCTGGGGCAGTCAGACCTATGGTAAATATGCTTCCGATGAGGGCGTTGTCCGTTCGATGCTGACTGCTTCGAAAAACTACAATGTAGGTTACGACGAAGACTTGCAGACTTTCGGTTCAAGACTGACGGCTCTGCCCGCCACATCCGACACGACCGATTTTACCCAAAATGCACAGCATCCCGACGCTTACTATCAGATTGCATTTTCATCAAAGAATTTTCAGGACATGACCCTGAATTTTGATTTTGCCATCCGTGGCGGTGCCGATTCCATCGTAGCTGTCGCTAAGGAACTGAGCTCCAGCAACTGGATCGTGCTTGGCAAGGTGGCAAATTCGGAAAATCCCGTGACCACGCTGGCTCATGCCTCCTTGTCCATCCCTAACGATTTGGCCAACAAATCGGATGTAGTTATCCGTCTGCTGCAGAACGGTGGAAACTATGTTGATGGAGCTGAACTGGATATAGCACGTTTGCGCATTGACGGTTATGATGATTATGTTTCTTTGAACGATGGAGCACAGAAGGTGGCTTATATCACCTCCGCTGTCGATCGTTTGCACATCCTCAGCCGTTCCACGACCGCCGACTCTACCGATTATGTTTATCGCGCTCTCCGCGACAACAAAGATATCAATGTAAAACCCATTACCGCCGATATCTGGACCGAATGGACCGTTGATAACATTGCAGAAGCCGTCAAAGACTACAGCGTCGTAATCATGAGTCCGTACATAGCTGCCGATGCTTCCGTCGTCACAGCTCTGGGCAGCTTGGTAGGCCAGAAGCCCATCCTGACACTCAATGCCGACGCATATGCCAAATGGAATACAGCCGCTTCTGTAGCCTCCATCGACACTTATACTCTGACGGCCGACAACGGCATGCGTCTGCACCCGATCTTCAAAGATATTGCCATTGAAGATGCCGATGATGGTTTCGCCTTGCCTAAGATCCTTTCGGGTGCTGAAGATTCAGTATTGCAGGCCATCAGCGTTCCTGAGAGCGCCAACGGCTACGTGCTGGGTGGAGCCGAAGGCAAAGCCTGCTTCTACGAAGATTTTGCTGCTCCCAAATACAAGATCGTCTATCTGGGTATCAAACCCGCTCAGGCCAAGTATGTCAACAGCACGGCCAACAAGCTGATTGCTCAAGCTCTTAAATACTTGACCACCGGTGCCGCCTTCGCAGCTCCGACCTTCGAAATCGACAAAGACGGCAATGCCATCGTCGAGAATGTGACCGAACTCAAGGATGCCCTGGTCTATGACTTCTCTCCGCTGGCTCTAAGCCAGTCCACCATTCTGCTCAAGGAGGGCGAATTTGTCCTCGATGGCGTTGAATACGGCAGTGGTACCTTTGTATTGCAGCCCTACCAGAGTGGCAATGTCAAGCTGAGCGGCAATATGAGACCGACTCAGAAGGTCAATGTCAAGTCGATCACGTTCAAGGACCTGACTCTCGAAGGCAGTGCAGGCAAACCCTTCATTTCACTGATTGCCGAAAAGAGCAACCTGTCGCTCACCCTGGATGGCTGTACTGTCAACACTATGGGTTCGCTGTTGATCGCTGACGCCGACAGTGCCAAGATTCCGAGTGTAACCATCAAAAACTCTCATCTGAACAATGTAGGCCCGTCGTTCGTCTCCTTAGGCAACAAGCCCATGTCGGCTGCCAAAATCACGATGAGCGAGAATGTCATCGACGGCATCAGCGGACCAGACTTCATTGAGTGGTCTGGCGAAGTCTATCCCGATGGAGAAAAGGCTGTCAGTATCGACTTGTCGCACAACACCGTAATAGCATCCAGCCCGATTGCCAACATCATCGACATGAAGGGCACCGTGACCTACGACTCGATTCATGTAGCTCTGAGCAACAATTTGTTCTACAATGCCCTGACAGGTAAGGGTCTGACACTTGCTTCGGACTCCCTGATTCGCTTCAAGACCGAAGGCAACCTCTTCTACAACAGCGAATTCACTCCAGATCTGAAGGCCGACTCCCTGCGTGTTTCCCAGAGCGATGTCACATTGGAAGCCCTTGGTCTGACCTCCATCTTTGAGAGCGAAGACTCCAAGACGATCTCCAAGATGTCGCCGCTCTTCACGGCCGGTACAAGCCGCACCTATATCGGTGCGCTCGCAACCTACGCCAACCGGACAGAGCCCGGTGTCTTTGCCGTTCATAATGTCACAGAACTGACCGATGCCATGAACATCGCCATCGGCGGTGATGTCATCGAATTCTACGATCAGGTGCCTGCCAATGAAACAGATACGCTCAAGTATGGTGAATATGGTGTTTATTACCTGGGAACCACCGGCCTGACCTATCCCACCACAGGTGGCGACCTGACCCTGCGTGCCGCCGAAGGCCAGCATCCTGTCTTGTTCGGCCGTATCGCTCCGAGCAATGCCGCCAAGTTGGACGCCTTGCGCATCGTTGGGTTGAAATTCGCCGACCAGGCCGATTATCCCAACTACGACAAAGATGCTGCCGGACCGTTCTACTTCTCGACGGCCGCTCAGATCGGTGTCTTCCACGTAACCCAGTGCACCTTCGAGAACCTGCAGAATCAGCAGATCATGCGTGCCAACAACTGCTCAGGCATGTTCTTGGGTGATGTCCGCTTCGACTACAACGTCTTCGAGAACCATGGAGGTACGATGGAAGACGGTAATGTCGGTGCCGCCCATTTCTTCCAGTTCTCCGACAAGGCCGACTACACGCTCGACCACTTCACCTTCGTCGAGAACATCGTTTCCAACTTCCACGGCAGCCAGTTGTTCAATATCAACCGCTCCGGTTCGAAGGGCGATTCTGCCATTGTGATCAACATCTCTAACAACCTGTTCTACAAGTTGGGCGGCAATGCCAAGGATCAGAAACGTAACTTCATGGAGTTCAATAAAGCTCCTCAGGGATGTACGGTCGATATCCAGATTGCCAACAACCTGTTCTACAAACGTTGGAGCGATGTTTACAATCCTATCTGCCAGTTGGCCCTTTATGATCCCGAAGGCGTCGTTTCCTCGAATATTGTTGTGACCAACAACTACTTCGAAGGTGAATACTACGGTGCTGACAGCGAGTCTTACGGTGCCAATCCTGTCTCCAATTCGACAGGCGAGGATGCAGTCCTTCAAAACCTGGCCCAGACCAGCGGCGAAGTCGAGGTAACTCGTGGCGAACCGCTCACGTGGGAAGTCCTGGGTGTCGATGAAGTATTCGCCGACGAAGCCACGCTGACCATCGACCAGAGCTCGCCCTTGTACACTGCCGGTTTGAACGGAACTTGCATCGGCCCGAAGATCTGCTACGGCATCAAGGAAGCCCTCAACAGCGCCGAGATGGCCAACGAAGGCTTGCAGGCCTTCAGCCGCGACGGTCGCATCTATGTCAATGCTGCCCGCAACACTGAGCTCCGCATCTACAGCCTCACCGGCAAGATGGTACGCAGCCAGATGCTCACAGAAGGCATCAACGAAGTGGACGGTCTGGCCGCCGGCCTGTACATTGTCCGCGTCAACAATGCCGCCGTCAAGGTCCTGGTTAGATAAGACGACAACAGTGTAACATACGGCGTGCCCGGGCTGCGATAAGCAGTCCGGGCATGTTTTTTATGGATAAATTTGCGTTTGCCCTGTGGTTGTACTATTTTTGTCTTTCGACTCGTAAACAAAGAGCTAGCTATATGATTATCGAGACTAGAGCCTTTGCCCGCGCCGGTCTGCTGGGCAATCCGTCAGACGGTTTCTTCGGCAAGACGATATCCATCATCGTACGCAACTTCGGCGCAACGGTGATGCTGTATGAATCGCCCGAACTGCGTATCGAAGAAGACGAGACGACCGTTTTCCGCAATATCCGCCATTTCACCGACACCATCGCCCGCACGGGCTATTACGGCGGCATCCGTCTGGTCAAGGCGGCCATCAAGAAATTCAGCGAATACTGCGACGAATCGGGCATCGTGCTGCCTGCCAGGAACTTCACCATCCGTTTCAGCACCACCATCCCCCGTCAGGTGGGCCTGTCGGGCTCGAGTGCCATCATCACAGCTACCTTCAAAGCCCTGATGCAGTTCTATGAGGTGGAAATCCCGCTGGAAATGCTGCCCACCTGGGTCCTGAAGGCCGAATCCGAGGAACTGGCCATCACGGCCGGTCTGCAAGACCGTGTCATCCAGGCCTACGAGGGCTGTGTCTATATGGATTTCGACAAGGACTTCATGCAGGCCAACGGCCGGGGCCGCTACGAGCGGATCGATCCGGCGCTGCTGCCCAAGTTCTATATCGCCTACAAAACCACGCTGAGCAAGGTCTCCGGGGCGGTCCACAACCCCGTCCGTGCCCTGTTCGACGCCGGCGACCCGCTGGTGTGCGAGACCATGGCCCAGATTGCCGAGGTGGCCGAGCAAGGCCGCCAGGCCATCCTCGAAAAGGACTATGCACGCCTCAACCAGCTCATCGACCGCAATTTCGACCTCCGTTGCAAGATCTACAAGATTGCCCCGGAAAACATGAACCTGATCAAGACGGCCCGCGACTGCGGCCTGTCGGCCAAGTTTGCCGGGTCGGGCGGCACGATCATCGGCATGTATCCCGACGAGGAATCGCTGCACCGCCTGGTCGTCAGGATGAAACCCCTCAACGTCAGAGTCATCAAGCCCTATATTTCATAAGAACATCGCTATGATCAAGAAAGCTGTTATCCCGGCGGCCGGATTAGGTACGCGCTTTTTGCCTGCCACCAAGGCACAACCCAAGGAAATGCTGCCCATCATCGACATTCCCACCATCCAGTATGTCGTGCAGGAATGTGTCGATTCGGGCATCGAAGATATCCTCATCATCACCGGCAAGGGCAAACGTTCGATCGAAGACCATTTCGACCGCAACCTCGAGCTCGAGGAACGCATCCTGGAACGTGAGGACGAACTCTGGTACAACGAGCTGCGCCACATCGACAGCATGGCCAACATCCATTTCATCCGCCAGAAGGAGCAGAACGGTCTGGGCGATGCCATCTACTATGCCCGCTACCACTGCGGCAACGAACCTTTCGCTGTGCTGTTGGGTGACAGTGTCAACGATTCGGTCATTCCCATCACCCAGCAGATGATCGACGCCTACGAGCAGTACCGCCATTCCATCATCGCCGTGCAGCAGGTGCCCGACGAGAAGGTGAGCCGCTACGGCATCGTGGGGGGCAAGTTCCTCTCCGAGCGCATCATGCAGGTAGAGGAGATGGTCGAAAAGCCCCAGCCCGCGCAGGCACCCTCCAACTGGGCCGTGGCCGGCCGCTACATCCTCACGCCCGAAATCTTCGCAGCCATCGAGCAGACCCCGCGCGGCAAGGGCAACGAGATCCAGATCACCGATTCGCTGCGCATCATGATGCAGACCGAAGGCGTGATTGCCATGAAGATCGAAGGCCGCCGCTACGACATCGGCAACAAGCTCGACTACCTGAAGACCACGGTCGATTTCGCCCTCAAGCGCAAAGAGTTTGCCGAGCCTTTTGTGGAATTCATGCGCCAGCGTGTGCAGCAGTGGGACCAGCAGCATAAATAGGCTGTCAGCAGATTGATGACCAACCTGTTAATACTTTGATGAAAATGAAGAAAGCCTTAGTCTTGATGCTTGCTCTTTCGCTGACCTTGTCGCTCAGCGCCCAATATGTTTCCAAGGTCTGGCAGGCCGACCAGGGCCGCAACTATCAGAACCCCATCATCTATGCCGACTATTCCGATCCGGATGTCTGCGTCGGTGAGGACGGCTTCTACATGACCGCTTCCAGCTTCAACTGCGTGCCGGGGCTGCCCATCCTGTATTCGACCGACCTGGTCAACTGGACCATCGTGGGCCATGCCCTGCAGATGCTGGTGCCCGAGGAACATTTCAACCTGCCCCAGCACGGCAACGGCGTGTGGGCGCCCGCCATTCGCTATCACAACAACCAATACTATATCTATTGGGGCGATCCCGATTTCGGTATCTACATGGTCAAGACCGACAACCCCCGCGGCCAGTGGCAGGAGCCTGTGCTGGTCAAGGCCGGCAAGGGACTGATCGATGCCTGCCCCCTGTGGGACGAGGACGGCCGTGCCTGGCTGTCGTTTGCCTTTGCCGGCAGTCGCCGGGGCCTGAAATCGGTGCTGCTGATGACCGAGATGACCCCCGACGGCACGAAAGCCATCGGCCAGGCCCGCATCATCTATGACGGTCACCGCGACAACCCGACCATCGAGGGCACCAAACTCTACAAATACCAAGGCCGCTACTATATCTTCTCGCCCGCCGGGGGTGTCGCCACCGGATGGCAGGAAGTGCTGCGTGCCGACGATCCCTTCGGCCCCTGGGAGGCCAAAACGGTGATGGCCCAGGGCAAGACCGATATCAACGGCCCGCATCAGGGCGGTTGGGTCCGCACCAGCCAGGGCGAAGACTGGTTTATCCACTTCCAGGATGTCGGCGAGGTAGGCCGTATCGTCCATCTGAACCCCATGGTCTGGGGCAGCGACGGCTGGCCGGTGATCGGGGTGGATAGCGACAAGGACGGCGTGGGAGATCCGGTGCGCCAATACCGCAAGCCCGCCGGTCTTCAATCATCTGTCTGCACACCGCAGGAGAGCGACGAATTCGACCAAAACCGGCTGGGACTGCAATGGCAATGGCAGTCCAACCCCCAGCCCGAGTGGTATTTCCTGGATCCGACCCAGGGCGGACGCATCCGCCTGTTTGCCGCCGACCTGAAGGGCAGTCGCCAGAGCCTCTGGGATGCTGCCAACCTGCTTTTGCAGAAGTTCCCCGCAGCCGATTTCCAAGCCACGGCCCAGGTGGTGTTCTCCCCCAAACCGCAAACTTTGGGTGAACGGGGCGGTCTGGTGGTGATGGGCATGGACTATGCCGCCCTGAGCCTGGAAATGACCGCCGAAGGCCTGCAACTCACCGAGCGTGTTTGCCAGAAGGCCGACCGCGGCGGCAAGGAAGAACTGGTCATGCGACGCTCTTTGCCACAGCGCAACCTCTATCTGCGCGTCTCGGTCAAGAACGGCCGGGAATGCCGCTTTGCCTACAGTCTCGACGGCCGTCGTTTCACCGATTTCGGCGCGCCTTTCCAGGCCCGCGAGGGGAAATGGATCGGTGCCAAGGTGGGGGTTTACTGCACGCGCGAGACCTCTTCCAACGACAGCGGCTGGATGGATGTCGAAAGTTTCATCGTAACGAAATAATGCCTTGAAACAACTCAACCTGATTCTGCTTTTCTCTCTTTTGTCCCTGTCCTTACTGTCGGCACGCAACTACACGGTGAGCGGCTACCTGCGCGATGCCGCCACGGGCGAGACGCTGATCAGTGCCACGGTCTACGACCGCCACTCGGGCAAAGGGGTGACGAGCAATCTCTACGGTTTCTATTCCCTGACCCTGCCGTCAGATACAGTCAACCTGGAATTCAGCTACCTGGGCTACCTGCCTGCCCGCGAAACTTTCTATCTCGATGGCGACCGGACACTCAACATAGCTTTGGTGGCCAACACCCTGCTCGAAGAAGTGGTGGTCGAGGCCCACGAAAACCGTGAGATCGGCGTGCGCGGCACCCAGATGAGCACGGTGGCTGTGCCGGTGGGGCAGATCAAGCAACTGCCGGCCCTGTTCGGCGAGGTCGATGTGCTGAAGGCCCTCCAGCTGCTGCCCGGTGTGCAAGGCGGCATCGAAGGCTCTTCGGGCATGTATGTCCGCGGGGGCGGTCCCGACGAGAACCTGGTGCTGCTCGACGGAGTACCCGTTTACAATGTGAACCATGCCGGCGGGTTCTTCTCGGTGTTCAACGCCGATGCCATCAAGAACGTGACCCTCTACAAAGGCAGTTTCCCGGCACGTTTCGGCGGCCGGCTGTCGTCGGTGGTCGATGTCCGCATGAACGACGGCAACGACAAGGAGATCCACGGCAATTTCAGCCTCGGGCTCATTTCCTCGAAAGTCAATGTAGAAGGCCCGCTCATCAAGGAGAAGACCACTTTCAACGTCTCGCTGCGGCGCACCTACTCCGACCTGCTGGTCAAGCCGACGATGGCCTATCTGGCCAAGTCCGACCCTGATATCAACCGTTTTTCGGCCGGCTACTATTTCTACGACCTCAACCTCAAGCTGGCCCACCGTTTCTCCGACCGCGACCGGCTCTACCTGAGCTTCTACTCGGGCGACGATGCCATCTATGCCAATGTCAAGACGACAGACTATACCGACTCGGAAGATGCCCATTACGTCTCGCATCTCAAGTTGGACTGGAAATGGGGCAACCTGGTATCGGCCCTGCGCTGGAACCACGTGATCAATCCCAAGCTCTTCCTGAATACCACGGCTTCCTATACCCGCTACCGTTTCAGCATGGGCATCGGCCTTACCGACAGCTATACCTCGCCCACCGACCGGTCCGAGGAAGATGCCAGCCTCACTTTCCGCAGCGCCATCGAAGACTATACCCTCAAGACCGACCTCGACTGGCAGCCCGACACCCGTCACGAGATCAAGGGCGGCGCCAACATCACCTGGCACACTTTCCGTCCCGGTGTCTCGGCCATCTCGGCCAAGGAGCGCACCAACGACGATGTGATGCGCATCGACACCACCTACGGCGACAAGGACATGGCCTCGCTCGAGACGATGCTCTACGTGGAAGACAATATCGAACTGAACACCTTTGTCAAGTTGAATCTGGGCCTGCACTATTCCGATTATTTCGTGTCGGGGCAGTCTTATCATTCCCTGCAGCCACGGGCCGGCCTGCGCTTCCTGCTCAGCGACGCCTGGTCGGTCAAACTGGGCTATGCCCGCATGAACCAATATATCCACCTGCTGTCGAACAGCAGCATCAGCCTGCCTACCGATTTGTGGGTGCCGGTGACCCGGCAGATCCAGCCCATGCATTCGCAGCAGTATTCGGGCGGCGTGTTCTACCAGTGGCGCAGCAAGGTGGATTTCTCCGTGGAGGCCTACTACAAGACCATGGACAACCTGATCGAGTACAAGGACGGCGCCAGTTTCATGGGCTCGTCCACCGGTTGGGAAGAGAAGGTGTGCATGGGCCGAGGCTGGGCCTACGGGGTGGAATTCCTGGCCCAGAAATCGTTTGGCCGCACCACCGGTTGGCTGGCCTATACCTGGGCCAAGTCGGAGCGCCTTTTCGACCGGCCCGGCCAGGAACTGAACTGGGGCCGTGTCTTCCCGGCCAAGTACGACCGCCGGCACGATATCAGCCTCACGGCTTCGCACAAAGTGAGCGACCGCATCGATGTCTCGGCCACCTGGGTCTATGCCACGGGCAACTGCGCCACGCTGGGCACCCAGCAGTATGTGGTCGAAGGCGAGACGCTCACCTATATCGAGGGCCGCAACAACTACCGTTTCGAGGATTATCACCGCCTGGATGTGGGCATCAACTTCAACAAGAAGAAAAAATATGGCATCCGCACCTGGAACTTGAGTGTCTATAACGCATACAACCAGAAGAATCCATTCTTCGTCTATACCGAATCGGACTACGATCCCGGCACCGGCACGGTGCGCAAGCAACTCAAGCAGGTGTCTATTTTCACCATCATCCCATCCCTGAGCTATTCCTATAAATTCTGATGATGAAGTCGCTGATAAAATATGGTCCCTTGCTGCTGATCGTCGGGCTGCTCTCCTGTGAGAAGGAGATCCGCTTCCGTCAGGAAGTGTCCGAGCCGATGATGGTCCTCGAATCGGTGGTCGTGCCCGATTCCACCATGCGGGTGTGCCTGACCCGCAGCCGTTTCTTCCTGGACAATACCAACCGCTTCGCCAGGGTGTCCGATGCCACGCTGCAGCTATTTGTCAACGATGTGGCCACCGAGCAGCTTGCCTACGACGACGAAGGCTGGTACCAGGCCGCCTATGTGCCCCGTGCGGGCGACCGTTTGCGGCTCCAGGCCGAAGCGCCCTCGCTGCCGGCCATCCAGGCCGAGGAGACCGTAGTGACCGGAGTGGCTGCCTTGCTGGCAGGCGACAGCACCTCATCGTGCACAACTTATCAGATACGCGATTATGAGAGCTATGCCTACGACACGCTCACCTATATCATGATCTACCGCACCGACGGCTACGACTATGTGATCATACCCACCAGCCGCATGCCGGAGGAAGTGACCGGCCTGGAATGCCGCGACTACCGCTACCGTGTCGAGTTTGTCTTTCAAGACAAGAAGGGCAGTGCCGACTACTATGAGTTGTCGTTGCAGACCGACTACAACGCCGGCACCAACGACCATCCCGAGTTTTTCACCGGCGGCAACAATTCCTTTGCCGGCGCCACCATGTCGATGGAATCGCGCAGCCTGAGAACCTCAAACTACTACCTCAATCTCGATGAGGAAGACGAAGATGACGACATCCTGTCGTTTACCAACACGTCGGCACGCCGGTTCTCCGACGAGTTTTTCGACGGGGAGGAGGTGAAGATATCTCTGGTGCTGCATTTGTACGACTATGATATCATCGACGGGGAGGGCCGCCGGATTCCGATTTCGGAGGGTACGCAGCTGCGGCTGGGCGTGACGCTGAGCTGTCTGTCCGAGAACTATTACCTGTTCCGTGAGTCGCGGGCCAGTGCCTCGAACGACGACATGATCGGTATTTTCTCCGAGCCGGTGCAGGTCTACAGCAATGTCACCGGCGGGGTAGGCATCTTTGGCAGTATCTGCGACCGCAGTGCCGAACGTCTGCTCACCACGCCCAATTTCGACACTCGCATTTACGACGAGAGCCGTTTCATCTATTTCTGACGGGTCGATTTGCCGGGCTGGAGAAAATGAATTATCTTTGGCCTTTGTAAAGCACGAGTTATGCGGAAGTAGCTCAGTTGGCAGAGCATCAGCTTCCCAAGCTGAGGGTCGCGGGTTCGAATCCCGTTTTCCGCTCCAATAATAAAGCGTCCTTCCCATGAAAGCGCGGCACCTGTTTGTTTTTTCCTGTCTTTTGTTTGTGCTGGTGCTGGTTTGGGCACTGGCAGGCCGCCGTCCGGCCCCTGCTTTCCATCGTCTCATCCAGGAAGAATGTGTCGCCCCCGTTCGCTACAGCGTGCCGGTGCCCGATGGCGTGTACTGGGTCAAGGCAACCCTCGGCGGGCAGACGGCCGGGCTGACCACCCTGCGGGCCGAATCGCGCCGGCTGTTTTTCGAGCAGGTGCCCACCGAGGCAGGCGAATACAAAACCTTGAGTTTTTGTGTGCACAAGCGCGACACCCGCTTGTCGGACAGCCTGTCGGTGAGGATCAAACCCCGCGAGCGGCACAAACTCAACTGGAACGACTGCCTCGATCTGGAAATCTGCGGCCCGGCCCCCCGCCTCAGGCAGCTGGAAATAGTCTCCCGCCCCGAGGTACCGGTGGTGTTCCTCTGCGGCAACTCCACGGTGGTCGATCAGGACAACGAGCCCTGGGCCAGCTGGGGACAGGTCATCCCCGCCTTTTTCACCGATGAGGTCTGCATCGCCAACTTCGCCGAATCGGGCGAGTCGGCCAATACCTTCATCTCGGCGCGTCGCCTGCAGAAGATCGAGCAGATGATCAAGCCGGGCGACTATGTTTTTGTGGAATTCGGCCACAACGACCAGAAGCAGAAAGGTCCGGGGCGTGGTGCCTACACCTCGTTCTGGGACAGCATGAAGCAGTTTGTCGAGACGGCCCGTGCCCACGGGGCCACTCCCGTGCTGCTCACGCCTACGCAGCGCCGCAGTTTCGGCCCGGACGGCCGCATCGAGGATACCCATCTGGATTTTCCGCAGGCCACGCGCGACCTGGCCCGGGCCCTGGACGTGCCCCTTATCGACTTGCACGCCATGACCCGTACGCTCTACGAGGCCCTGGGCGTGGAGGCTTCCAAGCAGGCCTTTGTGCATTATCCGGCCGGTAGTTGGCCGGGACAGTCCGCCGATCTGGCCGACAATACGCACTTCAATCCCTATGGTGCCACCCAGGTGGCCAAATGTGTCGTGCAGGGCATCCGCGAGGCCGGTTTGCCTTTGGCCGCCTACTTGCGAGCGGAAGTCCCCGCCTACGATCCGGCCCGGCCCGACGACCCCGACAGCTTTGTCTGGTCGCCTTCCGAGTTCATAGAAATAGAGAAGCCCGATGGCAACTGATACACACCACCTTGCAATGAAACACAAGCTGCTCATAGGATTGTTGCTGGCCGCGGTCTGTCTGCCGGCCCGCGCCCAATTCTACACAACGGGCGAAGACCCCTCGAGTCTGCGGTGGTCTCAGCTGCAGGCCGGCGAATTTCGCTTGATCTACCCCCGTGGACTGGATTCATTGGCACTGCGCTATGCCCGCCGTTTCGAGATGCAGGCGCCCCTGTCTTTGCTTGGATTGGGTGTGACGCGCGGCCAAGTGCCGGTGGTGTTTCACACCCGTTCGGTGAGCGCCAACGGACTGGTCGGTTGGGCACCTTCGCGCATGGAACTCTATACCATCCCCGAACCCTCACCCTTGGCTTTCCCCTGGGACTTGGGCCTCGTGCTGCACGAGTCGCGCCATGTGGCCCAGATGCGGCAGGCCGGCAGAGGTCCCTATAAAGTCTTGTCGTGGTTGCTCGGCGAGCAGGCCCCGTCCCTGAGCGCCGGCATCCTGAGCCTGTGGTCGCCCGGGCTGTTCGAAGGCGACGCCGTGGTGGCCGAAACCGAGCTGTCCTTTTCGGGCCGGGGCCGCCAGGCTTCCTTCCTGTTGCCCTACAAGGCTCTTTTCGCCGACAATGTCCGCTACAGCTACGACAAATGGCATTTCGGTTCATTCCGGCACGAGATTCCCGACGAGTACCAATTGGGCTACTTTAAGCAGACCGCCGGCCGGTATCTCAACCTGGCCGGGCTGGAAGACCCCTCTCTGGCCACCGCGAAAGTGTTCGAAGGCATAGTCCACCATCCGCTGGCCTACCGACGCAGTTGGCGCCGCGCCTACGGTCTGTCGCAGGTCGGTCTTTGGAAGGCCGCCCAAGAACTCTATGCCGAGCGCTGGGCAGAAGAGGCCGAGGCCAAGGCCCCCTTCGACAGCGTGCAGTTGCTCAACCGTCGCGAACGCGACTTTGTGGAGTATGCCTGCATGTTTTTCCGCGGCGACACACTCTATGCCAAATACAATTCCCAAAGCGAACCCGACTGGCTGGTCTATCTGGACGAAAAAGGCCGGCCCAAGAAAGTCAGGCGTCTGGGCTTTATCAATTCCCCCCTGTGTCCCACCGCCGACAAGGTCTATTGGACCGAACAGGTGAGCGGCCTGCGATGGGGCCACGAGAACTTCTCCGTCTTGCGCGAATACGATTTCACCACGGGCAAGACCCGCACGGTGTTGCCCCATCACCGGGTGTTCAACCCCTCTGCCAGCCCCGACGAGCGTTATCTGGCCATGGGTAGCTATACCGAGGACAACAAGCCCCTGATAGGCATCTTCGACTTGGAAGACGAAGTCTTCAAGGTGGTCTTCGACCTGCCCCGCCCGGGCGAGCCCAAGGAGTTCAGCTGGGACGACAACGGTATCTTTGCCACCATCCTGACGTCCGATGGGCTGGGTGTCTGGCGCCTCGACCTCGACCGCTATGTCTGGCAGCCCGTCATCGCGTCCCAGGCCCGAAAAATCGATGGCATCAGCTACGACGACGGACAACTCTATTTTGTCAGCGACCTGGACGGCACCGACAACTACTATCGCTACGACCTGGCCACCCGGCAGCTGCAACGGCTCACCAACGCCCGTTTCGGCTTTTACGAGATTTTCATCGAAAACGACAGCCTGTACATGGTCAGTTACAGCCGTCACGGCTACGAACCGGCAGTCATACCCCTCAGTGCCCTGCACGAGGAACCGGCCGATTTCGACCAGCCCAGCCCCTTCCTGATGGACGACATCCTGTCGGCCGAACACGCACCGCAGGCCGCGGCCTGTGCCCTTGAGCCCCTTGCCGGGGATTCCTACCAGATCAAGCCCTACCGCAAGTGGCAGCATCTGTTGCGATTCCATTCCTGGGCACCTTTCTACTACGACAAGGACGAACTCTCCGAATTCACCCCCGAGCGCTATTACGACGCCGTGGCCCCCGGTCTGACCCTGCTCACCCAAAACGACCTGGGAACGGCCTACGGCCAACTGGGCTATGCCTGGTATCCGGGCTATCATACCGGTCATGCCCGCTTCACCTACAGCGGCTGGTGGCCGGTCATCTCGCTCCGTGCCGACTACAATGCCGGCGATGCGATCGGCCTGCTCTACGACGACGGCGAACTGCTGCGCTACCGGCCCGACCAGCGCCGCCTCGACTTGAGCGGCCTGGTGTATGTACCCCTGACGTGGATCTCGGGCGGATGGGAGCGCTCCCTGATCCCGACGCTGCGCTACAGCTACAGCAACGGCAGCTGGCAGGCCAACCGCTACGACCAGCACCACGTTTTCCACTATCTGCGCTATGGCCTGCAGGGCTATACCGTGGTCAACACCACCGATCGCGACCTCTTCCCGCGCTGGGGACTGGGCTTCCACCTGGAACGCATGCGTGTGCCGGTCGATTACACCCATTTCTTCAGCCAGGTCAACTACGCCTCGGCCTACGCCTATTTCCCGGGATTGATGCGCAACCAGGCTTTCCGCCTGAAGGCGGCCTACCAGCAGCAGCGGGTCAATGCCGCACGCACGGTGGTGTATGCCGGTTCGATGATGGAAACCCGCGGGCAGACGCTAGCCACACAACCGCGCATGATGACGCTGTCGCTTGACTATGCTTTCACTGTGAATTTCGATTTGTCGGTACCCGGCTTGTTCTATGCCAAACGGCTGGAGATGCAGCCTTTTGTCGAGTGGGTGGCGACACACAATCCCTATGTGGACGGTTCGAATCGGAGCGGCTATGCCCTGGGCCTGGAGTCTTTGCTCAATTTCCACCCCTTGCGTATGACTTCGGCCGTGTCGGCCGGATGCCGGACCACCTGGTCCAGGACGGACGGCTGGGGCTGTGAAATGCTGTTTTCGGTGCCCTATCTCTAATCCTGGATAAAGGGATTCATCTGTTTTTCCTCGCCGATGCTCGTCGCAGGCCCGTGGCCCGGATAGACGACGGTCTCGTCGGGCAGGCACAGCAACTTTTCGCGGATGCTGCCAATCAAGGTGGCGTAGTCTCCGCCTGGCAGGTCGGTACGGCCGATGCTGCCGGCAAAAAGCGTGTCCCCGCAAAACAGCGCCTGCTCCTTTGGGGCATAGAAACACAGGCCGCCGGCCGAGTGTCCGGGCGTGAAGAGCACTTCCAGGTCGATATCGCCCACCCGGACGTGGTCGCCGTCTTTCAAGGTCTTTTCCAGCCGTAGCTGCATGTCGGGTACCTGGAGCCCGAAGGCCGCCGCGATGCCGCTGATGTTGCGCAGCCACGACTCATCCTGGCGGTGGGCCAGGAAATCGCAGTGGTACTGTTGCTGGAGAAACTCGATGCCCAGGATATGGTCGAAGTGGAGATGGGTGCAGAGGATGCCTTCCAATTGGAGGCCGGCCACGTCGATGGCCTGCTGCAGGCGCCGGTGCTCGCCCGGCGTGCTGTTGCCCGGATCGATGACCAGACCGTGACCCTGCCCGTCATGGAGCAGGTAGGTGTTTTCCTGTATGGGATTGAATGTGAAAACCTGGATGTCCATCATTTGTTTTTGTTTGCTCGGACCAAGATAGCGAGAATAGGCGGCATGGCCAAATCTTTTTGCAATAGAATTGTATATTTATCGTTTTTCGTCATGAAATTTCGTCTTATTCAAATTATATGAAGTCATAGGAAATATTTTCAACCTAACGGACAATTTCTTGTTTCAAAAGTTATTGAACAGACGCTCGCACCTTGTTAATTTTGTGTGTTTTCAATATGAAATAAAGCAGAGCCCATGCCCAAGAAGACAATATCTCATGGAATCAACAAGGAAATCGGGGAGAAACTGCGTCTCGTCCGGCAACATCAGCAACTGTCCCAACAAAATGTCGCAGACGACATAGGGGTGTCTGCCTCTGCCTATTCCAAAATGGAAAACGGTAAAACCGAGTTTTCCGCTACCCGGCTCAGCCAATTGGCCGCCTATTACAAAATACACCTCCCCGATTTGCTGGATGCCCGTGTCACGGTGCCGCGCGATCTGAAGGAAATCGGCAAGATGGTCGATTACGACCGGCAAGCGATCGAGCTGGATGCCGCCCGCACCATGTTGCGCGAACTCTTCAATCAGCGCAAGTAAGGGGGAAAGCGACGCACGGAAGCCCTTTAGACCGGCAGATAGACGAGTTTCTTGGTCTGGTAGTATTCTTCCTCAAACTCTTTCGACAAATCGATTTGCGAGGCCACCTGGCGGAAAGGCTGGATCTCGTGCTGCAGTTCGCCTCCTTTCAGGCAGATGAGCCCGTTGGGCAGGGCGTTCATCTGTTTTTTGGCAATGTTTTTACGGCAGAGCTTGTACAGATCGGGCAGGGGCATGACCGCCCGGCTCACCACAAAGTCGAACAAGCCTTTTTCCTCTTCGACACGCGCGTGGCGCAGCGTGACGTTCTTGAGTTGCAGCTGGTTGGCGATGTCGGTCGCCGCTTTGATTTTTTTGCCGATGCTGTCGATGAGCAGGAACTCACAGTCGGGAAACATCACGGCCAGGGGTATCCCCGGAAAACCGCCTCCCGTGCCCACATCCATGATGCGGCTGCCCTCCTTGAAGCGGATGAAGCGGGCGATGGCCAGCGAGTGGAGGATGTGGTGCTCGTAGAGAAAATCGATGTCTTTTCTCGAGATCAGGTTGATCTTGCTGTTCCAGTCGGCATAGAGCGGACCCATGGCCTCGAACTGCTGCCGCTGCAGCGGGCTCAGGGAAGGGAAATATTTTTCGAGGAGGCTGTTCATTCTCGTTGGTGCTTTGCGTATTTTTGCAGACGCGAAAGTAATGCAAAAAAAGGAGATGGACTATATCGACTGGGGGAAAATCCACTATGAGGAAGCCTGGCACCGCCAGCAGCAGCTTTTCGACGAGCGTCTGGCGCAAAAAAGGCTGCACGACGGCGACAACCGCCTGCCCGACTGCCTGGTGGTGTGCGAGCACTATCCCGTGTTGACACTGGGCAAGAGCGGCAAGGCCGACAACCTGCTCGTGTCGCAGCAGTTGCTCGCCCGGCGCGGGGTCGAGTATTTCCCGGTGGACCGGGGCGGTGACATCACTTTCCACGGCCCGGGCCAGGTGGTGATGTATCCCATTTTCGACCTGGCCCACTACGGGATCGGCCTGAAGGAGTATATCTTCCGCATCGAAGAGGCCGTGATCCTTTTTCTGCGAGATTTCAATCTGAGGGGCGAGCGCCTGGCAGGAGCCACCGGGGTGTGGCTGGAGCCTCACAGCCCCCGGGCCCGTAAGATCTGTGCCATCGGAGTCAAGTCGAGCCGCTATGTCACCATGCACGGGCTGGCCCTGAACATCAACACCGATCTCAGCTATTTCTCCTTGATCAACCCCTGCGGTTTCACCGACAAGGGGGTCACTTCCCTGCAACAGGAATTGGGCGCAACGCAGGATTTTGAAGCCTGCAAGCTGCGCCTGCGCGACAAATTCATCGCCTTGTTCTAAGCCCAGTCGATGGGAGTCTGGCCGTGGGCCGTCAGGTAGGCGTTGGCCCGGCTGAAGTGGTGGTTGCCGAAAAAGCCCCGGTAGGCCGACAGGGGTGAGGGATGCGCCGACTGCAGCACCAGGTGCCGCCGTGGGTCGATAAACGCGCCCTTGCGCTGGGCGTAGCTGCCCCAGAGGATGAAGACCAGGTGCTCGCGCTGCTCGGCCAGCAGGTGGATCACCGCATCGGTAAACTGTTCCCAGCCCCGGTTCTGGTGCGAACCAGCCTGATGGGCCCTCACCGTCAGGGTGGCGTTGAGCAGCAGCACGCCCTGGCGGGCCCAGCGTTCCAGGTTGCCGTCGTCGAGGGTGACGATGTGCAGGTCGTCGCGGATTTCCTTGAAGATGTTTTGCAGGGAGGGCGGATAGGCCACCCCGCTCTGGACCGAGAAGCACAGCCCGTGGGCCTGCCCCGGCTCGTGGTAGGGATCCTGCCCCAGGATGACGACTTTCACCTTGTCAAAGTCGCACTGGTCGAAAGCATTGAAAATCAGTTTGCCGGGAGGGTAAACCGTCTCGGTGGCATACTCCTTGCGCACAAAATCGGTGAGCCGGGCGAAATAGTCTTGGTCGAACTCCGGCTGCAGGTGCTGTTTCCAGGAAGGAGCAATGCGGACATCCATCGCCTCAGATCAGATACATGCCGTTGTCGGCACAGGTGCGGCGCATGTCCTCGGGCCAGATACTGGCCTGGATCTCGCCGATATGGCCTTTCTTGAGCAAGAGCATACACAGGCGCGACTGGCCGATACCGCCGCCGATGCTGAGGGGCAGTTCGCCGGCCAGCAGCCGGCGGTGGAAATAGAGTTCCTTGCGGTCTTCGCAGTGGCTGAGAGCCAACTGGCGCAGCAGGGCCTCGCGGTCCACTCGGATACCCATCGACGAGAGTTCGAAGGCCTGGCCCAGCACCTTGTTCCAAATCAGGATGTCGCCGTTCAGTCCGGGCAGTCCGTTGTCGCCGGGGGTGGTCCAGTCGTCGTAGTCGGGCGAGCGCATGTCGTGTTTCTGGCCGTCGCCCAGGTCGCAGCCGATGCCGATGATGAAGACGGCGCCGTATCTGCGGGTGATCTTGTCTTCCCGCTCCTTGGGTGTCAGGGCAGGGTAGCGGCGGCGCAACTCTTCGGCATGGATGAAATAGATGTCTTCGGGCAGGCTGGGCTTGATGGAATACTGTTCATAGACAATGTATTCGGTCTGGCGCAGCACGCCGTAGATGCGGCGGACCACCGATTTGAGGAAGTCCAGGTTGCGCTGCTCGGGGCGGATCACCGCTTCCCAGTCCCACTGGTCCACATAGAGCGAATGCAAATTGTCGAGCTCCTCATCGGGGCGGATGGCGTTCATGTCGGTATAGATGCCGTAGCCCGGCTGGATGTTGTATTCAGCCAGGGTGAGGCGTTTCCATTTGGCCAGCGAATGCACGATCTCGGCCCGCTGACCGGCCAGGTCCTTGATGCCGAACGAGACCGGCTGCTCCCAGCCCGACAGGTTGTCGTTGATACCTTGTCCGCCCAGCACAAACAGGGGCGCGGTGACGCGTCTCAGACGCAACTCCGAGGCCAGGCTCTGCTGGAAGAAATCCTTGATTTGCTTGATGCCTTGTTCCGTCTGCTTGAGACTAAGGATGGACCGGTAGTTTTTCGGTATTGACAATTTGCTCATAACCAAGCGTTTTAGTATCCCCGTGGGGAGTCGAACCCCAATCGTTGGAACCGGAATCCAATATTCTATCCATTGAACTACGGAGACAGATTTTTCTGTGCGCGAAGATAATAAGAATTTTTGAAATACCGCTCCCGGGCAGGCCATCAAAATGCCCCGCCGCCTTTAGTAGCCTATGGCCTGGGCCCAGGCCGTGGCGGGCCAGGCCTCGTTGCATTTGCCGATCAGCTCGTCCTTCGACACTTTGCGCGGCACATAGGTGGCCAGGCCGCAGTAGTCGTCGACGCGGATGGTCCGGCCGCTGCCCGAAGCGGTGCTGTAGAAATAGTCGGTGTGGCCGCTGTAGGGCACCGCCTTCTGCAACTGGTCCTTGAACCGCTGGTAGTCGGGATCGCTGTCGGGGTCTGCCAGATTTTCCCTCACAAAGCTGTCGAAGTCGAAAAACATGGTATTGGCCCGTCCGTCATAGACCTGCACGCCCTGGATGCTGAGCGAATCCTTTTTCATCTTGGCCATCAGGGGCTGGGTGGCGGCCGCCAGCGCCTCCATCTCGGAGAGGTCGGTCACGGCGATGGTGGCATAGGGACAAAGGTGTCCGTTGAAATAATAGTCGTTCTGGAAGAAGTCGATAAAGCAGGCCGCCACGCTCTGGCTGATTTCCAGGGGGGAGTTTTTGCTGTAGAGCAGGGGCAGGATGCGTTTGTAGGGGAACCCTTCGGTCAGCACCTCCGTGGGCGAGCCCACCAGGTAGCCGGCGGCATGCCGCAGCTCATAGCCCAGTTCGACCGAGGAGCACAGGCAGGCGTCGCCGATGAGGAATTCCCAGCCGTAAGGCTCCATCACCTCGGCCAGCTCGGAAAAGTCCATGTGGTTGAACTCGTTGCCGTTGCTCTTCTTGGGCTCGGCCCCAAACCATTTGGTGCGCAGCTCGTCGGCACGGAAGGCCCTCCGGGCATCGCCCGTGGTCATCTCCAGGTTTTTGGGCAACCAACCCGTGGAATGCGACCACATGATCAAGCCGTAGTGGCTGGCCGGGGCCAGGCGCACGGCATCGTCCATCACCTGCTGCATGGCAGCGGGATCCAACGGGTTGTCGAAACTGTAGGCATTGAGCAGCACGGTGTCGGCCAGCTGTTTTTTCAGGTCCTTGGACGGATTGATGCGCAGGAGTCGCTGTCCGCCGGGACTTCTGTCGGTCGGGCCGGAAAAGAAGACCAGCAACTGGCCCTTCTTGCCCAGCACACTGCGGTCGCAACTCGACAGCACATTGCGGATGTTCCTCAGAGCGTCGTAGTAGAGGTCGTTGTTGGCCGACATGTACATCAAGACGGTACGGTCGGCCGTGGCCTGGTCTTCGTGCTGGTGACAGCAACTGCCCAGCAGCCAGCCTGCCAGCAGCAGGGCGGCCACCTTGACCAGGGTCGGAACAAATGCTCTCATATAATATATAGGCGGGCTGCCAGGCAGCCCGCAACATACTACAAACTGAACGGCCGGGCGATCTCAGGCCAGACCTCGGCCAGCTCGGCCATGCTGTGCAGCAGCACATCGCAGCCTGCCTCCAGCAGCACCTCGTCTTCGAGTATGCCGGTATTGACGGCCACGGTGAAGATGCCGGCCGCCTTGCCCGACTCGATGCCCAGGGGGGCGTTTTCAATCACCACGGCCTGCCCGGCGCTGACACCGGCCTTTTTCAGGCCCATCAGGTAGGGCTCGGGCGAGGGTTTGCCCTGCGTTACATCAAAGGCGGTCACCATGCGCCCTTCGGTGAAATGCCCCGGAAAATAGGGGTTGAGCCGGTCGAGTAGCTTGCGCTGGCCCGAACCGGTCACCAGGATGCGCTCGATGCCGCTGCGGCGGATGGCATCCAGGGCTTCGGGCGAACCGGGCATGACAGGTGCCTCGGGCATCTCGTCAAAGAGCCGGGCCTTGATGCCGTACATGCGGGTCACTTCCTCGTCGGTGGGGTCGCGGTGCAGTTCGCGGCGGTAGAGTATCTCCAGGGTGCCCCGTCCCGTGCGGCCTTCGTGCAGATAGGCCTCCCGGTCTTCAAAGGGGAAGCCCAGGCTGCGGAACACGGTCACCCAGCTTTTGGCATGGTTGGGCATGGAGTCGAACAGCACGCCGTCCATGTCGATCAGGGCCGCCCGGGGGGCAAACTCCTTCAGGTGCTCGCGCTCGAGATATCTCTGCTTGGCCGCCTCAAACATACTCAGAGTCTTTTGCGGATAGCGGCCGAAGCCTCTTCGTAGCCCGGCTTTTCAAGCAGGGCGAACATGTTCTTCTTGTAGGCCTCCACACCGGGCTGGTCAAAGGGATTGATGCCCAGCAGGTAGCCGCTGATGCCGCAAGCCTTTTCAAAGAAGTACATCAACTGTCCGATATAATACTCGTTGAGTTTGGGCATCACCACCTTCAGGTTGGGTACGCCGCCGTCGACATGGGCAATGCGGGTGCCCAGTTCGGCCATCTTGTTCACTTCATCCACCCGCTTTCCGGCCAGGTAGTTCAGTCCGTCGAGGTTTTCCTTGTCGGCAGGGATCTTGACACAATGGTCGGGCTCGGCCACCGAGATCACGGTCTCGAAGATGATGCGCTCGCCCTGCTGGATCCACTGTCCCATGGAGTGCAGGTCGGTGGTCAGATCGACCGAGGCAGGGTAGATGCCCTTGCCTTCCTTGCCTTCGCTCTCACCGTAGAGCTGCTTCCACCATTCCGACACATAATGGAGCTTGGGATGGTAGTTGACCAGGATCTCGATCTTCTTGCCGGCAGCATAGAGGGCGTTGCGGGCAGCGGCATACTGGGCCGAGGGGTTCTTGTCGAAGGCCGTGTCGCAATAGCTCTCCATGGCCACGGCACCGGCCACCAGCTGACGGATGTCATAGCCGGCCACGGCGATGGGCAGCAGGCCCACGGGAGTGAGCACCGAATAGCGGCCGCCGACATCGTCGGGAATCACATAGGTCTTGTAGCCTTCCTGGGTGGCCAGGGTACGCAGGGCACCGCGCTTGGCATCAGTGATGGCCACGATACGTTCGCGGGCCTCTTTTTTGCCCACCTGCTCTTCGAGCTGTGTTTTGAGCAGCCGGAAGGCCAGGGCGGTCTCCGTGGTGGTACCCGACTTGGAGATGTTGATGATGCCGAACGATTTCTTCTTGAGGAAAGCGGTCAGCTCAAACAGATAGTCTTCGCTGATGTTGTGTCCGGCAAAGAGGATGACGGGGTTCTTGCCGTCGGCCTGCAGCCAGCCCAGGCTGTTGCTCAGGGCCTCGATGACGGCCTTGGCACCCAGATAGCTGCCGCCGATGCCGGCGACCACCACCACTTCGCATTTCTGGCGCAAACTGTCGGCCGTGGCCTGCAGGTCGGCCAGGAAATCCTGCGTGATAGAGGAGGGCAGGTTGAGCCAGCCGATAAAGTCGCTGCCTTTGCCTGTCTTGTCGTGAAGTTTCTGCTGGGCAGCCTCACAAGCGGAGGCGTAACCTGCCACCTTGGCCTGCGGCACAAATCCGTAAACCTGGTCCAACTGAATGCTGATGTTCTCCATAATGCGTATGTTTTAATGTAAATAATCGGTGAGTATCTTGATCTCGATGCTGGGCGCAATGCGCTCGTAGAGAATGTTGTAGACGGCGTCCAGGATGGGCATGTTCACATGGAACTGCCGGTCGTTGATCTCCTTCATGCACTTGGCGCCGTAGTAGCCTTCGGCAATCATTTCCATCTCGACATGGGCCGTCTTGACCGAATAGCCCTTGCCGATCATCGTGCCGAACGTGCGGTTGCGGCTGAACTTGGAATAGCCCGTCACCAGCAGGTCGCCCATATAGACCGAGTTGATGATGTTGCGTTGCGGCCCGGGGCAGGCGGCCTCCAGGAAACGCTCCATCTCCTCGATGGCGTTCGAGATGAGCACCGCCTGGAAGTTGTCTCCGTATTTCAGGCCGTGGCAGATGCCGGCGGCGATGGCATAGACGTTCTTCAGCGTCGAGCCGTATTCCACGCCGCAGATGTCGCTCGTGACGGTGGTGCGCACGAAGCGGTTTTCGAACGACTTGGCCAGGATGCGGGCCTTCTCCGTGTCGCGGCAGGCGAAGGTTAGGTACGACAGACGCTCATAGGCCACTTCCTCGGCATGGCAGGGCCCCGAGATGGCGGCGATGTTTTCCAACGGGATATGGTAGAACTGGTGGAAATACTGCGAGACGGGCACGTTCTCGTCGGGCACGATGCCCTTGATGGCCGTCAGGATGCATTTGCCGCTGATGTCTTCCTTGAGTTTCTTCAGGTGCAGTTTCAAATAGGGCGAAGGTGTCGCGAAAATCAGCGTGTCCGACTGCTTGGCAGCCAGGTTGATGTTGCTGAAAAACTGGATGCGCGACGTGTCGAACTCGACCAGGGTCAGGTAGCTGGGGTTGCGTCCTGTCTGCTTGAACTTCTTGATGTCGGCAGGATGACGCATATACCAGTTGATCTCCCTTTCGGGATTGGTCAGCAGTATCTTGGCGATGGCCGTTGCCCAACTGCCGCCGCCCATGACGCATATTTTTCCTGGGAATATCATGATGACAGGAGATTATTCTTCTTCGGTGTTGGTTTCTTTTTTCTTTTCAGGCCGCATCTGTGGGAAGAGCAGCACTTCCTGGATGGTGCTCTGCCCGGTGAGCAGCATCACCAGCCGGTCCATGCCGATGCCCATGCCCGAAGTGGGCGGCATGCCATATTCCAGGGCCCGCAGGAAGTCCTGGTCGATGTACATGGCCTCGTCGTCGCCCTTTTCGCTCAGGCGCAGCTGCTCCTCGAAGCGCTCGCGCTGGTCGATGGGGTCGTTCAGTTCGGAATAGGCGTTGGCCAGCTCCTTGCCGTTGACAAAGAGTTCGAAGCGTTCGGTCAGGTTGGGATTGTTGCGGTGGCGCTTGGTCAGCGGCGACATCTCGATGGGATAGTCGATGATGAAGGTGGGCTGGATGAGCTTGCCCTCGCAGGTGGCGCCGAACAGCTCGTCGATGAGCTTGCCCTTGCCCATGGTCTGGTCCTGCTCCACGCCCAGGCGCTTGCACACCTCGCGGATCTGGTCTTCGTCCATGCCGGTGATGTCCACGCCGGTGCTCTCCTTGATGGCATCGGTCATCGTCAGGCGGCGGAAAGGTGCCTTGAACGAGATCACGTTGTCGCCGTTCTGCACCTCGGTGGTGCCCAGCACCTGGGTGGTGATGTATTCGAGCATCTGCTCGGTAAACTGCATCATCCATAGGTAGTCCTTGTAGGAGACATAGATCTCCATGCAGGTAAATTCGGGATTGTGCGTGCGGTCCATGCCTTCGTTGCGGAAGTTGCGCGAGAACTCATACACCCCCTCGAAACCGCCCACGATCAGGCGCTTGAGGTACAGCTCGTTGGCAATGCGAAGGTAGAGCGGGATGTCCAGGGCGTTGTGATGGGTGATGAAAGGCCGGGCGGCGGCACCGCCGGGGATGGACTGCAAGACGGGCGTATCGACTTCCAGGTAACCATGCTGGTTGAAAAACTCGCGCATGGCATTGAAAATCTTGGTACGCTTGATGAAGATGTCCTTCACGCCCTCGTTCACCACCAGATCGACATAGCGCTGGCGGTAGCGCAGCTCGGGATCGTTGAAAGCGTCATAGACCACGCCGTCCTTCATCTTGACCACCGGCAGCGGGCGCAGGGTCTTGGCCAGTACGGTCAGCTCCTGGGCATGGACCGAGATCTCGCCCGTCTGGGTGCGGAACACAAAGCCCTTGATGCCGACAAAGTCGCCGATGTCGAGCAGTTTCTTGAAGACGGTGTTGTACATTTCCTTGTCTTCGCCGGGGCAGATTTCATCGCGGTTCACATAGATCTGGATGCGGCCCTGGGAATCTTTCAGTTCCATGAAGGAAGCCTTGCCCATGATGCGGCGCGACATGATGCGGCCGGCCACGCAGACCTGGCGCTTGGGCTCCTCGTCATCCTTGAAGTTGGCCTTGATCTCGACAGAGAAGGCATCGGTGGGATATAGTGCGGCAGGGTAGGGCTCGATGCCCATGTCGCGCAGGGCCTGCATGCTTTGGCGGCGTCCCTGCTCCTGTTCACTCAGTTCTTGTACACTCATGTTTTCTTGTATGTTTTAGGCAGACAACAGGCCCTTGACATAGGCCACCAAGTCGTCCTTGGCAATGCTCTCCTGCTGGCCGGTCTGCATGTTCTTGATCTGTATTTTCTGTTCGTTGATTTCGTTTTCACCGGCGATGGCCATCAGCGCGATTTGGTGGTCGTCGGCATAGGCAAACTGTTTCTTCAGCTTGCCGGCGTCGGGATAGACCTCGGTGCGGATGCCGGCCTGTCTCAAGGCAGCGGCCAGCGGGAGGCAGTAGCGCACTTCCCGTTCGCCGAAGTTGGCAAACAGCACCTCGGTGCGCGACAGCGACGAGGCGGGGTAGAGGTCGAGCTGGTTGAGCACGTCGAAGATGCGGTCGGCACCGAACGAGATGCCCACACCCGATACGCCCGGCAGGCCGAAAACACCCGTTAGGTTGTCGTAGCGGCCGCCGCCCGTGATGCTGCCCATGGCCACATCCAGGGCTTTGACTTCGATGATGGTGCCCGTGTAGTAGTTCAGGCCGCGGGCCAGCGACAGGTCGATTTCCAGCTGGCAGCGCAGCGGCAGACCAGAGACCACGCCCAGGATATATTCGAGCTCCTCGATGCCTTTCATGCCGTCCTGGCTGCCGGCCAGGATGGTTTTGAGGGCTTCCAGCTTGGCAGTATTGTCGCCGCTCAGGGCCAGAATGGGCTGCAGCTTGGCGATGGCCTGGGCTTTCACCCCGTTGGCAGCCAGCTCCTCGTTTACCTTGTCCAGGCCGATTTTCTCCAGTTTGTCGATGGCCACGGTGATTTCAACCAGGTGCTCCTGCTCGTCCAGGATCTCGGCGATGCCGCTCAGGATCTTGCGGTTGTTGAGCTTGACCGAGATTCGGATGCCCAGGCGGCGGAACACTTCGTCGATGATCTGCAGCAGTTCCACCTCGTTCATCAGGGAATCGCTGCCCACCACGTCGGCGTCGCATTGGTAGAATTCGCGGTAGCGGCCCTTTTGCGGGCGGTCGGCCCGCCAGACGGGCTGGATTTGGTAGCGCTTGAAGGGGAAGCTGAGTTCGGCCCGGTGCATCACCACGTAGCGGGCGAAGGGCACGGTCAGGTCGTAGCGAAGGCCTTTCTCGCAGAGTTGGCCGGTGAGGCGGGCCGACTGACGCGACAGCAGTTGCTCGTCGCTCAGGGGCGCCAGGTAATCGCCCGAATTCAGGATTTTGAACAGCAGCTTGTCACCCTCGTCGCCGTACTTGCCCATCAGCGTGGAGAGCTGCTCCATGGCAGGGGTCTCAATACAGCGAAATCCGTACAGCTCGTACACTGAACGGATTGTGTTGAAGATATAGTTGCGTTTGGCCATCTCCTCGGGCGAGAAATCCCTCGTGCCCTTGGGGATGGACGGTCGTTGTACAGCCATGGTCAATAACGTTGAATGGTTTGCTCGCGGTCGGGACCTACCGAGACGATCTTGATGCGGACACCCAGCTCATCCTCCAGGAAGGAGAGGTACTGGTTGAATTCCTCAGGGAACTCGTCCTCCGACTTCATGTGCGTCATGTCGGTCTGCCAACCCGGCAGTTCGGTATAGATGGGTTCTACTTCTCCCTCGTCGATGTCGTAGGGGAAATCCTCGGTGACGACACCGTTCACCTTGTAAGCCACGCAGGCCTTGATGGTCTCGAATTGGTCGAGCACGTCGCTCTTCATCATGATCAGGTCGGTCACCCCGTCGATCATCACGGCATAGCGCAGGGCCACCAGGTCGATCCAGCCGCAGCGGCGGGGACGGCCCGTCACACTGCCGTATTCATGGCCGTTGTCGCGCATGGCCTGGCCCGTCTCGTCAAACAGTTCGGTGGGGAAGGGACCGCTGCCCACGCGGGTGCAGTAAGCCTTGAAGATGCCATAGACCTTGCCGATGCGGTTGGGAGCCACGCCCAGGCCGGTGCAGGCACCGGCGCAGATGGTGTTGGAAGAGGTAACGAAGGGATACGACCCGAAATCGATGTCGAGCATCGTGCCCTGGGCCCCTTCGCAGAGTATCTTCTTGCCGGCCTGCAACTGCTTGTTCACAAAGTGCTCGCTGTCGATGAACTCGAAGGTCTTGAGGCATTCCACGCCCTCGAACCATGTCTTTTCATCCTCTGCCAGCTTGGCGGCATCCACGCTGAAGCCCATCTGCGAGAGCATCGACAGATGGCGCTGCTTGTGGGCCTCGTATTTTTCCTGGAAGTTGCATTCGATGTCACCGACGCGCAGGCCGTTGCGCCCCGTCTTGTCGGTATAGGTCGGGCCGATGCCCTTGCCCGTGGTGCCGATCTTGCCGGCGCCCTTGGCAGCCTCGTTGGCAGCGTCCAGCAGGCGGTGGGTCGGCAGGATCAGGTGTGCCTTGCGCGAGATTTTCAGCCGGCCGGTCAGTTGGTGACCCGAAGCAGCCAGCTGCTCGATCTCGGCCTGGAACAGTGCCGGATCCAGCACCACGCCGTTGCCGATGACGTTCACTTTGTCGCCCTGGAAGATGCCCGAGGGGATCGAACGCAACACGTATTTCTTGTTTTCGAACTCCAGTGTGTGACCGGCATTGGGTCCGCCCTGAAAGCGGCAGATCAGTTCATAGTCAGGCGTCAGTACGTCAACTACCTTGCCTTTTCCTTCGTCGCCCCACTGGAGGCCTAACAATACATCCATCATATACATTCAGATTTATTTATCTCTTAAAGAGCTCACAAAGATAATTTTTCTTTTTCACTTGGGCAATCGGCCTCAGACCGTTTGCTCGATATTCCAGACAAAGGCACGGATGCCGACGTCCTTGTTGCGCAGGTCCAGCTTGTGGACACACGAGAGCAGTTCCTCCACCTGGTCGTCTTCGACCACGGTGATCACCGCCGAGTTCATTTCGGGCCAGCTGTGGGTGCCGCGCCGGGGTTCGCCCGTGTGGCTGCCGCGGCCCTGTACCTGTTCAAAAAATGTGAAGCCGTTTATCTTCAGCTCATCGAGCATAAACTCAATGCGCGATGTGTTGGCTTGGTTGAATATTATGAATACAGCCTTCATTATTGTTACTTGTTTGAGGGTTTACGATCATCCGCAATCTGCATAAAGATGAAGTTCTTGCGGTTCTTCTCTTCCTTGTCGCGCTCGCCGTGGCGGCTCACCAGGGCATACATCACCGGCACGACAATCAAAGTGATGATGGTCGAAACCAGCAGACCACCCATGACGACGATGCCCAGCGGATGCCACATCTCGGAACCTTCACCCTGGCTCAGGGCCATGGGCAGCATACCCAGGATGGTGGTGAAAGCCGTCATCAATACCGGCCGCAGACGGGAAGCACCAGCCATGGCGATAGCCTCGCTCAGTTCGTGGCCCCGGTCGCGCAGCAGGTTGATGTAGTCCACCAGCACGATACCGTTCTTGACCACAATACCCACCAGCATGATGATACCCAGCGCACCGATGATGTCCAGCGTGGTGCCCGTAATGAGCAGGGCCGCGATCACACCCGTCAGGGCGAACGGAATGGCAAACATGATGATGGCCGGCTTGGCGAACGATTCAAACTGCGAAGCCATGACGATATATACCAGCATGATGATGAGCAGCATCAAAGTGCCCATGTCGGCAAAACTCTCCTGCTGGTCCTCGAAGTTACCGGCCAGGCGGGTGGTGATGCCGGAGGGCATGTCGATCTGGTCGATTTCCTGCTCAATGGCGGCAGCCAGGTCGCCCAGCGAAGTATGGTAGGGCGTCACTGTCAGGGTCAGATAGCGCTGGCGGCTCTTGCGGGTAATCGTGGGCGGCGTCCAGTATTCACCGATAGTGGCCACTTCGCTCAGTTTGATGTTCTGTCCCGTCGGAGCCGGAATGGAAATATCCTCGATGCTGGAGATCGAGTTGCGGTTCTCTTCCTTGAGGCGTACCACGATGTAGTATTCGTCGCCGTCGTCCTTGAGCAGGCCGGCAGTGACGCCGTTCACACGGTTGCGCAGATAGGTGGCCACCGTGCCCGAGGTCAGGCCGTGGCGGGCCAGTTTCTCCTTGTCCAGGTTGACCAGCAGTTCGACGCGGTCCTTGTCGCGGCTGTTGATGATGTCGCGGGCACCGGGCACGTTGTCCTGGATGCGCTGGCGGATCTGTTCAGCCACGCGGTTGGTCTCGTCGAAGTCATAGCCGTAAATTTCCACTTCAACCGAGGTGCCGCCACCGCCCATACCGCCCGAGGTCTGCGCCTGGAAACTGACGATTTCAGGATACTGGGCCATTTCCTCACGCAAAACTTCGGCAATCTCGAAGATGCCGCGCTCACGCTCGTTCTTCTTGGAGCAGGTGATACGCATCGAAATCTTGTAGTTGGTCGTCGAAGAGAAGATGGCCGAAACGCCGGCATCGTCGTTCGAACCGGCCGAAGTCGAGATCAGGCGGATTTCAGGCACCAGCTCGCAGAAGCGGGCTTCCAGCTTGCGGGCCGTCTTGAGCGTTTCGTCGATGCGGGTACCCAGCTGCAGCTCCACGTTGACCGTGATACGGCCGTTGTCGCTCTCGTGCATGAAGTCGGTGCCGATCTGGCCGCTGGCAAGCGGGATGAGCGAAGCAAAGAACAGCAGGAAGCAGAAAGCCAAAGTCAGGGCCTTGTGGCGCAAGCAGGCCTGCAGGGCCTTGGCATACCACACGTCCACTTTGTTCAGGAAGCCGACAATGTATTTCTGATACCAGCCCGTGTGGAGGTCGTCCTCAACCAGGCGGCCGTTCTCATCGACATGCACAGGACGCGCCTTGAGCAGTTTGGAGCAGAGCATCGGAGTCAGGGTGATGGCCGTGATGGTCGAAGTCGAGACCACAATGGTCACAATCCAACCCAGTTCCTTGAACATGATGCCGGCGATACCGCTCAGCATGGTCATCGGAATGAATACGGCCGCAATGACCAGGGTGGTGGCGATGACCGACACCCACACTTCGTTGGTGGCGTAAATGGCGGCTTCGCGCGGACTGGAGCCGCGGTCGATGTGCTTGGTGATGTTCTCCAACACCACGATGGCGTCGTCCACCACCATACCGATGGCTACCGACAGCGAACACAGCGAGATGATGTTCAGCGAGCTGTCCACAAACTTCAGGTAGATGAAAGCCACGATCAGGGAGATGGGGATGGTCAGCGAGATGATCAACGCCGCCCGCCATTTGCCAAGGAAGAACAGCACGACCAGGATCACGAAGATCAGGGCGTACATGATGGATTCCTCCAGCGAGGAGATCGACTGCTGGATATCGTCGGCCGAGTCATACACCTTCTCGATATGGATATCGGTGGGCAGCATCTTGGCAGCCTTGTTGATTTCCTTTTCCAACTGGCGGCAGATCTTGACGGTGTTGGCCCCCGTCTGCTTGCTCACGATCAGGCGCACCGCGTCGCGGCTGTTGAATTTCTCGTCGAGCGAGAGATCCTTGATCGTATCGCGGATGGTGGCGATGTCGCGCACGAAGACCTGCCGGCCGTCCATGGTGGTGGTCACCACGATGTCGGCAATCTCCGAACTCTCCACATACTCACTGCGCACTTCCATCTGGTACTGCTCCTTGGGCATCTTGATCGTGCCCGACGACATGTTCAGGTTGTTGGCCCCGATCATGTTGCTGATAGTCTCCAGGGAAATGCCGTAGGCATCCAGTTTCTGCTGGTCGACCTCCACATAGATGTAGCGCTCGGGTGTACCCGAGAGGGTGAGGTTGCCTATGCCGTCCACCTGGTTCAGGACAGGCAGCAGCTCGTCGTTCAGGATCTTGTCCAGGCCGGCATAGCTCTCGTCGGCCGTGATGGCATACTGCGCGATAGGCATGGCGCTGGAGCTGAACTTCAGGATGAAGGGCGTGGAACAGCCGTCGGGCAGGTTGTTTTTGGCCATGTCCACATACGATCGTATGTCGTTGATCACTTCGTCCAGGTCCAGTCCCCATTCAAATTCGAGCAGGACCATCGACAAGTTGTCTTTCGACTGGGAGGTGAGGCTCTTCAATCCGTCCACCGAGTTGAGGCTGTTCTCGAGCAGCTTGGTTACATTGGTCTCGATTTCGCTGGCACTGGCCCCGGCATAGGTGGTCATCACCGTGATATAGGGCGGGTCCATCTCCGGAAACTGGTCGATGGGCAGCTGCCGATAGCAGAAGAGGCCGATGACGATGACGGCCACAAAGACCAGGGCCGTTGTGACCGGCTTGTTGATCGCTGATTTGTAGATACTCATGGCTTAGTCCTTAACTACGTTCAATTTTACACCGTCCACCAGTTTCGACTGGCCGACGCTCACAATCTCCACGCCTTCCTTGATTTCGGGAGCGCTCAGTTCGATCATCTCGTCGAAGCGCTCGCCCATGGTCACCGTCACGCGCTTGGCCCGGCCGTTCTCGTTGAGGAAAACATAGCGGTCGTTGGCACCGGTCAGCTTGAGCACGGCCTGGTAGGGAGCCACGATAATCTTTTCCTGTCCCAGGGCGATGGTCGTCTTGGCATACATGCCCGGGCGCAGCCGCTCATCCTTGTTGGGGATAACGATTTTGGCCTGGAAAGTGTGCGAAGCCGGATCGATGGTCGGATAGACCAGTTCGATGGAAGCCGGGAAAGTCTCGCCGGGATAGATGTCCGAGGTGAGTGTCAGTTTCATGCCTGGCTTCACTTTCGGGAAATAACGCTCGGGGATGGCCACCAGGGCCTTGAGCTTGTCGATCTGCGTGAGCACCAGGATGGGCTGTCCGGCATAGAGCTCGCCGTCCTCATAGGTCTTGGCCGAGATGACTCCTTTGAAGGGCGCCTTGATGTAGGTGTTGGCCTGCAGGAACTCCAGGCTTTCGCGGGCCTGGTCGTAGTTGAGCTTCATCTGGTCGTAGCTCTGCTGGGAGACCGAACCGGAGGCTTTCAGCTTTTCCATGCGCTCCATCTCGGTTTTGAGGTTGGTGTAGGTGAGGCGGGCCGTCCGGTACTGGTTCTGATCCATGCGGACCAGGTTGTCGCCGGCCTTGACTTTCGAGCCCACTTCCACGTAGATATGCTCGATGCGTCCCGTCAGGGAGGGAGCCACGTTCTGCGTTTCATAGCCCATCAGGGTGGTGGACACTTCGATGTTGCGGGCGATGTCGCGGGGCGTCAGTACGGTGGTCTTGACTATCTCGACACGTTCCTGTGCCTCCTGCGTCTGGTTGTTCTTGCCGGCGCAGCCTGCCAGGAGCAGGGCGGCAGCGGCCATGGTGAGGGTGATGACTTTGTTCATATGGTTGCTTGGTTTATTTGTTCAAGAGTTCTTCGAGGGCGATCTGGGCGTTGACCAGCTCCATGAGGGCCTGCACATAGCTGCTCTGGGCCGAGATGAGGTTGGTGCCCGCGTTGGTCAGGTCGAGGCTGGAGGCCGCGCCCACTTCGTATTTGTTGGAAATGTTGTTGAACACCCGCTGCGTCACGTCGATGTTCTGCTTCTGGGTGTTGAAAGTCTCGAAAGCGGTCTTCAGGTTGTAGCACAGCTGGCGGTGCTGGACGCGCAGGGCATCCTCGGTGTCGGCCAGCGTGTTGAGTTGCTTCTCGTAGTCGAATTTGGCTTCCTTGACAGCTTTCAGGCGGCTGAAACTCGAGAAGAGGGGGATGGAGACCGAGGCGCCGACCATGTTGGGCGGGGTCATGTTCATGCCTTCATCCTTGCCGAAATAGGTCTTGGCCGAATACTGGTAGTAGGCGCTCAGCGTGGGGGCGTAGGCCCAGCGGGCCGAATGCACCTGCTTGCGGGCCAGGTTGACGTTCTCGTTGAGCAGCTGCCAGTTGTAGTTGTTTTCCAGATTGAAGTCCTGGGTGAGCAGCTCGGAGGCCGTCTGCAGGTTGAGCAGGCCGTCGATGGTGTCGGTCAGGACAATTTCGGTGTTGACATCCAGTCCCAGCTGCAGCAGCATCGAGTTGTAGACCATTTCCAGCGAACGGCGGCTGGAGCTGATGGTCGTCTGCATGGTGGCCAGCTGGACGAGCAGCTGGTCGGCGTCGGTCTGTTCGGCGATGCCGGCCTTGACCGAAGCTTCGGTATAGTTGTAGAGCTGCTCCATGTTGCCCAGGTTCTCCTCGAGCAACTTGACGGTCTCTTCCATCACCAGGGCGGAGTAGTAGAGCGTCTTCACCTGGTCGCGCACCTGCTGTTCGCTCTGTTTCTGCGACAGGTCGGCCATGTGTTCGGCGATTTTGGTGATCTGGATGGCCACGACCTGGGCACCGCTCAGGGCGACGGCGGCTGTGACCGACAGGGTCCCGTTGGGGTTCATGGGGATGCTCATGGTGCCGAAGTCCATGGTGTAGCCCAGGAAGTTGGAGTAATCACCCTGGGCCGAAATCTGGGGCAGCATCGAGGCAATGGTCTTCCAGCGGGTGGCCTGCGACTTCTGGACATCCAGGGCGGCGTTGGCCAGCGTGCGGTTGTTGTCAAGGGCATACTGCTGCGCCTGTTCGAGACTCAGTTCCAGCCGGGTGCTCTCCTGGGCGGCGAGAGTGCCGCCGGCAACCAGCAGAAACAGGCTTGCCATAAGGGTTTTCAGTTGTTTTCTCATGCTTGTTTGCTATAGCTTTTTGATTGTTGTCTGTACTAAAAACGTAAGAGCTTGCAAAGGTATAACAAAGACGGCAGATTTCAGCCCTCCCGACGGGTTAAATTCGATTAATAAAAAATGTAGTTTTTCCCTGCCGCTTCCAGGCACCCCCGACCAGGCAATTTCGAATGGTTAAAAGAACCATAAAATATTCCAATTGAGAACACTTTGCCCATTTTTTCATTAGCTTTGAAGCCAACCTCCGACAACGACAACAAACTATAAAACTGCGCAGTCATGAAAAAGAGCTACACTTTTCTGCTGGCGGCATTGCTGCTCTTTGTGAGCCAGCCGGCACGGGCCATCATCACCGACCCCGACGACTATCTTATCTACGACAGTGGAGGCTTGGGCGACAGCCTGGTGGCCAACAACTTCGATTTCAACAACACCGGCGGGGCCATCCGTTTCATCCTCACCGACAGCGTCCGCGTCGAGGTGGTCGGCTATGTGGGCACCACGATAGGCGCCCGCACCGGCACCCGCACCCAGGACCTGGTCGATATGGGCTTCCCGCCCAGTGTCGATTACGATGCCATCAAGGGCGTGACCAAGCTATGGAGCATCGCCATCGGCCAGGACAACGACAATTTGTCGGGCACCGGCCCTTACAAGATCGATGCCATCGCCTACAAGAAACTGCAACGCACCAACGATCCGCTCTACCATGTGCGCTGGGACTACAACAAGCCCGAAGGCCGCTACAGCCGACCCTCCGACTCGATCATCGTGCGCATCCCGGCCTATGCCGACTCGATTGCCATCATCGGCCTGGGCGCCCTGGGCTATCCCCGCTACCATTCCACCTACGCCCTGTTGGCCTACCAAAGGGACAAAGGCCGTGACGCCCATTACCACTCGGGCGACAACTGGGGCGGCTATGTGGGCCGTATCGGCATCAAGCCCGAACCCGTCGAAGGCCAGGACTCGGTCGATATCGTCCTGTTGGCCCCCCACAAGGACTGGTACACCAACTACACCAATCCCGAATGGGGTTCGCCCATCCGCGGCCGCACGGTCTATGCCCTTGAAAAACAGGCCGACGGCGTTTCCCCGCTCTACATCAAGGGAGAGCGCTGGGGCCTGTTCGAAAAGACCAACATCTTCCATATCAAGGTATTCGGTGATATCGAGAAAGGCGAAGTCCCGCCCTTTGAAGGTGTCATTTCCGGCTGGACTTTCAACTACCGGCCCAAGACAACCGGCACGGTCGATCTGGAGGATGTCTTGAAGCAAAGTTCGGGCTGGGGCGGCCAGAGTTACTACAAGTACGCCTCCGACCTGGGCGTGGTGCGCGCCATGCTCACAGCCTCCAAGGGCTACCAGCTGGGCTATGACGACGACCTGGCCGTGTTCGGCACCCGCCTCACGGGCCTTCCCGCCACCGACGACACCACCGATTTCACGGTGGCTGCCCAGCATCCCGAAGGCTACTTCGACCTGGCTTTCTCGGCCAAGGGCTTCCAGGACATGACACTCGACCTGGATTTCGCCCTCCGTGGCGGCAGCGACACGCTGATGGTGCTGGCCAAGCTCGTCAACGACAAGGAATGGACCGTCCTGGGCGCTTTCAACAATGCCGAGAACCCCATTTCGCAGATGGCCCACGTCAGCTGTCCGCTCCCCGGGCAGTTTGCCGACAAGGCCGATATCAACATCCGTCTCATCCAAGGCAAAGGAGCCCTCGGCGAATCGGCCGAGCTGGTACTTGCTAATCTGAAAATCAAAGGCTATGACGATTATATCGCCCTCAACGAAGGCGCCCGTAAGGTAGCCTACATCACCCCCGCCGCCGACCGATTGCACCTGCTGGGACGATCGGCCACGGCCGACTCTTCCGACCAGGTGCTGCGCGCCCTGATGCAAGACAAGGATGTTGACGTGACCGCCGTCACCCGCGATGTCTGGGAAGGCATCGGCGATGTCGCGGAGGCCCTGTCCGCCTACGACGTCATCGTGGTGAGCCCCTATCTCGAGGCCCAGGCATCCATCGTGAGCCAGCTCGCTTCGCTGGTGGGTCGGAAACCCATCCTCTCGCTCAATGCCGCCGCCTTCGCCAGCTGGACCCAGTCGGTTGCCGGAGCAGCCGCAGGCACAGCCTTGACGGCCGACGGTACCCTGCGCATGCATCCCGTCTTTGCCAATCTCACACTTGGCGATGCCGGCGATGGCTTCAGCCTGCCCGTCCTCAGTGACGAAACCTTGCAATCGTTCACAACACCGGCGACGGCCGCCAGCTATGTGCTGGGAGGTGCCGGCAACGATGTATGTTTCTATGAAGACTACAGCCAGCCGGGCGCCAAACTCATCTGCCTGGGTCTGACTCCGGCCGCGGCAGGCACCTTGAATTCCGATGCCAAGACGCTGATTGCCAACACGCTGGGCTATCTTTCCAACAGCAGTGCCTTTGTCGCACCCGACTTTGTCATCGACGGCGAAGGCCGGGCCATCGTCGCCACGGCCGACGAACTCCGCGCCGCGCTGGCCTACGACTTTGCCCCGCTCAATCTGAGCCAGTCGGTCATCCTGCTCAAGGGCGGCCAATACAATATGAGCGGTGCTACCTACGGCCAGGGCAAGATCGTCCTCCAGCCCTACGACGACCAGCCTGTCACCATCGTGGGCCATCTCTCGCCCGCCAACCAGTTGGATATGACCTCGCTCACGTTCAAAAATCTGACTTTCACCACCGATGTTGAGCAACCCCTGATGGCCGTCACGGCTCCCAAATCTTCCGTCTCCGACGGTATCTATTGGGAAGGCTGCCGCATCGACGGCTATCCTACCTTGCTGCAAGCGGCCGGCGACAGCATCTGCCTGCAGACCGCCTCTGTCAGGAAATGCCGCCTGAACAGCCCGGAAGGCAACATGGGCTCCTATTTCGACTACGGCAGCCAGCCGATGGCCGTTGCCAATATCATTCTGGATGAGAATGTCTTCGATGTTTTCTATGACAAATATTTGATAGGCTGGAACACGCCCGCCTACGCCTTGCCGGTGGAGGAGGGGGCAAAGGAGCCTGTCATTCGCCTCGAATTGACCCATAATTCTTTCTTTGGAAACATGATGAAGACATGGATCGATATGTCGGTTAAACCCGCTCAGGACTCTGTGTATGTTGAGATTAGCAACAATTTCTTCTTGAATTTGGATGCGACAATAGAAATAGATCCTGCGCCTCAAGTCAAACTCGCTTCCGATTCGGTTGTCTGCTTTTATTGCGAATATAATATGTCGTTTGCTCTCAAACCCTGCGAAGTCATGTATGACGCTTCTGCCATAGATGAGGTTCGTTATGATTTGATGATAGTGTCTGATTATGATGATATTGACTGGTGGGGTATCTATCGTGACAGAACCTTTTCCAAAGTCTGGTCGCTGTTCACAGCCGGCAAGAACCGCAGCTATGTCGGTTCGATCCTCTCCTACGCAGAACGCACCGAGCCCATGGTGATGGCCGTCCACAACGTTCCTGAGCTCAAAACGGCCCTGGATATCGCCATTGACGGTGATGTCATCGAACTCTACAGCCAGCAGCCCTACGACGAGGCCGACACGTTGCGCTATGGAGAGTACGGCGTCTATGCCCTGGGGCTGGGCGGCTTCAGCTATCCCGCCACCGGCGGCCGGCTCACCATCCGCGCCGCCGAAGGCCAGCATCCCGTGCTGTTCGGCCGGATCACCCCCAACAACAACGCCAAGCTCGACGCCCTGGTCATCGACGGCCTCACCTTCGCCGACCAGGCCGGCTTCCCCAACTTCGACGATGAAAACGCCGGCCCGTTCTACTTCACCTCGGCAGCCGACATCGGCCAGTTCCGCGTCGTCCATTGCTCCTTCGAGAACCTGCAGAACCAGCGGCTGTTCCGCACCAACGCCTGCGCAGGCCTCTACCTGGGCGAAGTCCGCTTCGATTTCAACCGCTTCGAGAACCACGGCGGTACGATGGCCGACGGGCAGGTAGGAGCCGCCCACTTCTTCCAGTTGGCCGACCGCAGCGACTACACGCTCAGCCGCTTTGTCTTCACCGAGAACATCGTCTCCAATTTCCATGGCAGCCAGCTGTTCAACCTGTCGCGCACAGGTTCGCAGCGCGACTCGTCCATCGTCATCGACATCAACCACAACTTGTTCTACAAGCTGGGTGGCAATGCCAAGGATCAATATCGCAACTTCCTGGAATTCAGTAAGACACCCGTTGGGTGCACTGTCGATATCAACATCTCCGACAACT